>OKRW01000149.1_pt1 | contig 70215 bp, 58 predicted proteins | sample 1601151 | NCBI WGS metagenome assembly OKRW01 (sample SAMEA3541471, study PRJEB24748) | human gut metagenome | biome: human gut; feature: human-associated habitat; material: faeces | place: China | collected 2012 | reverse complement strand
CAATGCTTACAAGATCCTTAGTCTTGCTCGTCTGCCAGTTCCGACACTTCCGCATAAAAGGCTTTTCTCGATTGCCCGAAGATTATATTACTACACTTTCAGGAAAAAAGCAACAACAATTTTTGCTTTTTTTCATCTTTTTTGTTCTTTTGCGAATTGTTTTGATTTCGTTCTTTCCTTCTTTCATTTGGATTGGCAATATCGAGCAAAACACTTGACGTGAGTACGAAATCGGACTACACTGTAATAAGTACGAAATCAGACTTGAGGAGAAAAAACAATGGAGTCGAAACAAAAAACACTATACATGAGCCGTCAGCTCATAGAGTTTAATCACATTTATAAAGAGTTTAATGATGTATACCGTGAGGCTGCGACAAAGGTAGGACTGTCATTAAGCGGATTTGATATTCTATACGCCATTTGTGAGATGGGGGATGGATGTTTGCAGCGCGATATCAGTCAGATGTGCTGTATTCCAAAGCAGACAGTGAATTCATCGATCCGTAAGCTGGAACAGGACAGATATCTGATACTGGAAAAAGGAAAAGGCCGTGATATGCATATTCATCTGACGGAAAAGGGACAGAAACTTATGGAAGAGAAGATTTATCCGGTGATAGAGGCAGAGAATCAGGCATTTTCTGGTATGAGTAAGGAAGAATGCAAGAAGATGCTGGAACTTTACGAAAAGTATAATATGGAATTGAAAGCGAATATCCAGAAGCTTCAAATGTCTTAAGTATAGTTGAGGATTTTATAGAAACAGAAGTTATTGCACTTCTGATATAAAAGGTATATAAAGAGGAGTAGATTTTTTATGGAAATTCAGTTATCAGATCATTTTACTTATAAAAAATTAATAAAATTTGTATTGCCGTCTATTGTGATGATGATCTTTACATCGATCTACGGTGTTGTAGACGGTCTGTTTGTGTCGAATTTTGCCGGAAAGACGGCATTTGCAGCAATCAATTTAATTATGCCGATTCTGATGGGACTTTCAGCTCTTGGGTTTATGATCGGTACCGGAGGCAGCGCGATTGTAGCAACAACTCTGGGAGAAGGAAAAAAAGAAAAGGCAAATGAATATTTTTCCATGTTAGTCTATGTTACGATAATTGGTGGCATAGCAGTTAGTCTTCTTGGAATGATTTTGATTCGTCCGATAGCAGTGATGCTTGGCGCAGCTGGTGAACTGCTTTCAGACTGTGTGTTGTACGGGCGCATCACATTTATTTCTTTTCCAGCTTTTATGCTGCAGAATGTGTTTCAGAGCTTTTTTGTTGCAGCACAGAAACCAAAACTTGGGTTAAAAGTTATCATTGTGGCGGGTGTGACCAACATGGTTTTGGATTATTTGTTTGTGGGATGTCTTGGATTTGGAATTGCAGGGGCAGCAGTTGCGACAGTATGCGGAGAATTTATTGGCGGATTGTTCCCGATTTTTTATTTTGCACGAAAAAATTCAAGTCTTCTGAAACTTGGAAGACCTAGTTTTGACAGCAGAATTTTATTAAAGACATGCAGCAATGGTGCATCCGAGTTTATGACGAATCTGTCCAGTTCAGTTGTAAATTCTCTTTATAATCTGCAGCTTATGAAAGTAGCCGGTGAAAATGGAGTAGCGGCTTATGGATCTATTATGTATGCGAACTTTATATTTATTGCTATTTTTATCGGATATTCTATTGGAAGTGCGCCGATCGTCAGCTATCATTATGGTGCCGGCAATCACAGTGAGCTGAAAAATATGTTCAAAAAGAGCCTGCGACTGATTGGAATATGGGGGATTGGACTTTTCGTGTTCTCTCAGGTGATTACAACACCGCTTGCAAAATTGTTTGTGGGATATGACGCAGAATTATTTGAGATGACAAGACACGGATTCAGGATATATTTTATCAGTTTTCTGATCAATGGATTCAATATTTATGGATCAGCATTCTTTACAGCATTGAACAATGGAATGATTTCGGCTGCGATCTCATTTCTTCGAACATTATTATTCCAGATGGCGGCAGTTCTGATACTGCCTGTATTCTTTGGAGTGAACGGAATCTGGAGTGCCGTTACAGTGGCAGAGCTTTGTACACTTTTTATGACAGCTGCATTTTTTATCAGACAGCGAAAGAAATATCATTATATGTAAAAATACATCAATCAGGTATTCTTGAATCTGTAAGAAAATATAATGTGAAAAACAGTACCAGCAGACGGAATTGTATTGTATAATGAAAGTATGATTATACAAGTGTGAAGAGGGAGTGTGATTCTATGACGATTCGGGAGCAGATGGAAGAAAGAGAATTGGAGTATTTAAGTCCTTATGCGACATTGAGTAAGAATTCAAAAGGCAGAAAGATCAAGGAAGAGGAATGTGATATTCGTCCGGTCTTCCAGCGTGATCGTGACCGAATCGTACACTGCAAGGCCTTCCGCAGACTGAAGCAGAAGACCCAGGTGTTTCTTCTTCCGAAAGGAGATCATTACCGTACAAGGCTGACACATACACTGGAGGTGTCACAAAATGCAAGAACAATTGCGAAAGCGCTCCGGCTTAATGAGGAGCTGGTAGAAGCAATTGCCCTGGGGCACGATCTGGGACATACACCTTTCGGGCATGCAGGGGAGCGTGCGCTCAATGAACTTCGCCCAGGAGGTTTCAGACACAATGAGCAGAGTGTGCGAGTGGTGGAATCTATAGAAAAGGAAGGACGGGGACTGAATCTTACATGGGAAGTCATTGACGGGATCAGGAATCACAAAACAAGCGGACGCCCGTCAACACTGGAAGGGCAGATCGTGCGTCTGTCAGATAAGATTGCCTATATTAATCATGATATTGATGATGCAATCCGTGGCGGTATTTTAAGAGAAGAAGATATTCCGAAGAAATATACGGACGTTTTGGGAACTTCGGTGAAAGGACGTCTGAACACACTCGTACATAATGTTATTATCAACAGTGTGGATCGGCCGGTGATTCAGATGTCTGAGGAAGTTCATGAGGCCATGCAGGGCCTTCGTGTATTTATGTTTGAAAATGTTTACCGTAACCCGGTTGCCAAGAAGGAAGAGGGCAAAGCAATCCATATGATTACCAATCTATATGAATTCTATATAAAGAATCCGGAGTTTCTTCCGGAACAATCACAGAATATGTTAAAAAAGGGAGAAGAGCTGTCACAGGTCGTGTGCGATTATATCGCAGGAATGACGGATACTTATGCAGTGAAGAAATTTACGGAATTTTTTATCCCAGAATCTTGGAAAAATTAAAGGAAATATAAAGTTTGTGTCGAATATTAATAATAGGAACATTTCTTCTTCTGGATTTGAGGAAGAGATGATGAAAAATGAAAGGACGCAGATATGTATTATCCAGAGGAATTAGTGGAAGAAATCCGGTCAAAAAATGATATCGTAGATGTAATTTCCAGTTATGTGAGACTTCAGAAAAAAGGAAGCTCCTACTTTGGATTATGTCCATTTCATAATGAAAAATCCCCGTCATTTTCAGTCAGCAGACAGAAGCAGATGTATTATTGCTTTGGCTGTGGTGCCGGAGGAAATGTATTCACATTTCTGATGGAATATGAAAATTATTCTTTTGTAGAGGCACTGAAATATTTGGCGGATCGTGCGGGCGTAGAGCTTCCGGAACCGGAGTACTCCGGGGAGGCGAAAAAGCGCGCAGATACAAAAGCTATATTACTGGAGATTAATAAGGCAGCAGCACAGTACTTTTATGTACAGCTTCTAAGGCCGCAAGGGGGACATGCCCTTACATACTTAAAAGATCGAAAGCTAAGTGACGATACAATCAAAGCATTTGGTCTGGGATATTCGAACAAGTACAGTGATGATCTGTACAAGTATCTGAAATCAAAAGGCTACAAAGACGATATGATCTCACAGGCAGGTCTGATCAGTATTGATGAAAAATACGGAGTTCACGATAAGTTCTGGAACAGGGTCATGTTTCCAATCATGGATGTAAACAGCCGTGTTATTGGATTTGGCGGCCGTGTCATGGGTGATGCAAAGCCAAAATATCTGAACTCACCGGAGACGATTATTTTTGACAAAAGCCGGAACCTGTATGGACTGAATCGAGCAAGAAAGTCGAGAAAGCCTTATTTTCTGCTTTGTGAGGGCTATATGGATGTGATTTCCCTGCATCAGGCGGGATTTACCAATGCAGTAGCGTCACTTGGAACAGCCCTGACACCGGGACATGCAGCGCTTATCAAACGGTATGTCAATGAAGTCTACCTGACGTATGACAGTGACGAGGCAGGAACGAAAGCAGCTCTGAGGGCAGGACCGATTCTGCGTGAAGTTGGGATTACAGCAAAAATCATTCGGATGGAACCGTATAAAGATCCAGATGAATTTATTAAAAATCTCGGTGCAGAAGCCTTTGAAGAACGGATCCAGAAGGCAAGGAATGGATTTATGTTCAGTCTTGAAATTCTGGAACGGGATTATGATATGACGTCGCCAGAAGGCAGAACGGACTTTATGAAGGAAGCTGCGAGAAAGCTTACAGAGTTTGATGAAGAGATAGAACGCAATAACTACATTGATGCAGTTGCAGGAGCTTATCATGTCGGCAGTGAAGATCTGAAAAAACTGGTCGGACGAATGGCAGTTCAGACCGGACTTGCAAAGCCGGTGGAAAGACCGAGATCTACAAGGAGTCAGAACCTGGATAAGGAAGATGGTACACGAAAGTCACAGAAGATTCTGCTGACATGGATGGCATCGGATGAGAATGTATTTGCACAGATCCAGAAGTATATCCATCCGGAAGATTTTCAGGAAGGGATATATCGGACTGTAGCTGAGCTTTTATATGCGCAGCACGAACAGGGAAAGCTCAATCCGGCGCAGATCATGAATCATTTTACAGATGAAGAGGAACATCGTGAGGTGGCAGCGCTTTTTAATACAAGAATCCGGGAAATTAAAACAGTACATGAACAGGAAAAGGCATTAAAAGAGACAATTATCCGGGTAAAGAAGAATAGTATTGAAGAACACTCAGCAAAGCTTGATCCGACCGATATACAGGGATTGCAGAAGCTGATGGAAGCGAAACGGGCGTTGCAGGACCTTGAAAAATTGCATATTTCTATTAATTAAGGATAAAATAAAAACATATAATGGAGGATGGACACCACATGGAAGAAAACATAGCGAAATTTGGGGAAAAGTTAAAACAACTGGTTGCTCATGGAAAGAAGAATAAGAGTATCCTGGAACTTCAGGAAATCAATGATTTTTTCTCAGATATGGAGCTTGATGCAGAACAGATGGAGAAAGTTTATGAGTATCTGGAGGCCAATCATATTGATGTGCTTCGTGTAAGCGGAGATGGGGATGGAATTGAGGAATTAGATGATGTTGATGATTCCGATATTGTTCTGACAGATGAAGACGATGTTGATATGGAGAAAATCGACTTGTCTGTGCCGGATGGAATCAGTATAGAGGATCCGGTCCGTATGTATCTGAAAGAGATTGGAAAGGTACCGCTTCTTTCAGCAGATGAAGAAGTAGAGCTTGCAAAGCGTATGGCAGAGGGAGACGAGGATGCTAAGAAGCGTCTGGCAGAAGCAAACCTTCGTCTTGTTGTCAGCATTGCCAAGAGATATGTGGGACGTGGAATGCTGTTTCTGGATCTGATTCAGGAAGGCAACCTGGGTCTAATTAAAGCGGTTGAGAAGTTTGACTATCATAAAGGATTCAAATTCAGTACTTATGCAACATGGTGGATACGTCAGGCAATTACAAGAGCAATTGCTGATCAGGCCAGAACTATCCGTATTCCGGTGCATATGGTAGAGACGATCAATAAACTGATCCGTGTTTCCAGACAATTACTGCAGGAGTTAGGACGTGAACCTACGCCGGAGGAAATTGCAGCAGAATTAGATATGCCGGTGGAACGTGTCCGTGAAATCTTAAAGATTTCTCAGGAACCGGTATCACTGGAGACACCAATCGGTGAAGAGGAAGACAGTCACCTGGGAGATTTTATTCAGGACGACAATGTTCCGGTACCTGCTGAAGCCGCAGCTCAGACACTTTTAAAAGAGCAGTTAGATGAAGTGTTAGATACTCTGACAGAGAGAGAGCAGAAAGTTTTAAGACTTCGTTTTGGTATGGATGATGGACGTGCACGTACACTGGAAGAGGTTGGTAAGGAGTTTGATGTAACGCGTGAGCGTATTCGTCAGATCGAGGCAAAAGCACTTAGAAAGCTTCGTCATCCGAGCCGCAGTAGAAAATTAAGAGATTATCTGGATTAAGAAAGAGGCGCCTATGGAACTATCAAAGAGACTTACTGCAGTAGCAGGTCTTGTGACAGAGGGCGCCTCTGTCGCAGATATAGGAACAGATCACGGATATATACCGATTCATTTGATAGAACAGAACTTATCACCGAAAGTGATAGCGATGGATATCAATAAGGGACCGCTGGAACGTGCGAGAATTCACATAGCAGGCTATGGAATGAGTGACCGGATTGAGACAAGGCTGTCGGATGGACTGGCAGCAGTAAAGCCGAAAGAAGTGGAGGAGATGATCGTTGCCGGAATGGGCGGCGGTCTTGTGATTCACATTCTGGAAGAAGGAAAACAAATCGTCAGTACATTAAAAGGCTGCATCTTACAGCCTCAGTCTGAGATACAGAAAGTACGGGAATATCTTGTAGAACATGGGTTTCGGTTCGAAGCAGAAGATATGGTAGAGGAAGACGGGAAATATTATCCTATGATGCGGGTGGTACCACCAGAATATTGTGAACATAAGACGGCCGACCGGCAGGAAGATTGTAAAAAAGAGGAATGGGAGTACCTTTATGGACCACTACTTTTAAAAAACAAAAATCCGATATTATATGAATATCTGAAGCGTGAAATCCGTATTCGTGAAGATATACTTCTCGGTCTTGCCGGAAAAGATGGTGAGCGGATAAAAGAGCGTATGACAGAAATTGAACATGAACTGGAAGTAGCAAAAAAAGCAATGTCTTATTATGAAGAGTAAGAAAAGCATTGTAAGAAAAACATTGTTGAATACTATGTGAATATTAGAGAGGAATGATTGCATGCTATGTAAAGATATTATCAAAATAATAGAACAGGACTATTCACCAAGATATGCTCTTTCCTGGGATAATGTCGGACTGCTGGCAGGAAGAGATGATAAAGAAGTTGCAAAAATATATGTGGCACTGGATGCTACAGATGAAGTGGTAGATGAGGCAATTTTGGCAGGTGCAGATATGCTGGTGACACATCATCCTTTGATTTTTAGCGGTATGAAACAAGTGAATAATCAGAATTTCATCGGCAGAAGATTAGTAAAACTGATCCAGCATGACATTTCTTATTATGCTATGCACACGAATTATGATGTCAAAGGTATGGCAGATCTGGCAGCAGATTATCTGAAACTTGAGAATTGTCAGATACTGGATGTCACCGGAGAAAATGAATCGGGAGAACCGGAAGGTATTGGCCGTGTCGGAGAAATACCATCTGCTTCTGATAATGATGAACAGAGAAATGAAATTTCACTGGCAGATTATTGTGAAGAAGTCAAGAAAGCATTTGCCCTTGATACAGTGAAAGTATTCGGCGATCTGAAGCAAAATGTTCACCGAGTAGCAATCTGTCCGGGGTCTGGTAAAAGTGATATTGATCAGGCGATTGCAGCAGGGGCTGATGTCTATGTGACCGGAGATATCGGTCATCATGAAGGGATTGACGCACTGGCAAGAGGACTTAATATCATCGATGCAGGACATTATGGGGTGGAGCACATATTTATCGGCGATATGGGGAATTATTTACGAGCACACCTTTTGGGAGTCGAGGTCATAGAAGCTCCAGTGAGTCATCCGTTTACAGTAATATAGGGAAAGCTTTATAGAAGCAGTCATGATATAGGGAGGATCGGAAGATGGAAGAGAAAAGAATGTATCATGTAAAAATTAAAAATGAAGTGAAAGAATATGAAGCTGGTATCACATATCACGACATTGCAAAAGAATACCAGAAAGATTATGAGCATGAGATTGTTCTGGTATTTGTAGATGGAAAACTTCAGGAACTGCACAAGCGTCTGAAAAAAGATTGTGAAATCAGTTTTGTTACAACAGCGGATCCCATTGGACATGAGGCATACAAACGAAGCATGAGTTTCCTTCTTGTAAAAGCAGTTTATGACGTGGCAGGACATAAGAATATTGACAAGGTTCGGATGCATTTTGCAATAGGACCGGGATATTATTGTACGATTACCGGCGAAACAAGAGTCGATGATGATTTTCTTGAGCGTGTCGAGTCGAGGATGCACGAACTTGTGGAGGCAGATCTATCAATCAAGAAAAGAACGGTTCATACAGATGAGGCAATCGGACTTTTTGGACAGTATGGAATGTATGATAAAGAAGAATTGTTCCGTTACCGCCGTGTATCCAAAGTAAACCTTTACAGCATCAATGAGTTTGAAGATTATTATTATGGATATATGCTTTACAGTACAGGGTATCTGAAATATTTTAAATTATATCGGTACGATGAAGGATTTGTACTTCAGATGCCAGAGATTGATAAGCCGGAGATCGTGCCACATTTTCAGGCGAGAACAAAGTTCTTTCAGGTCATGAAAGAATCTGTGAAATGGGGAGATATTCAGGAGATTGAGACGGTTGGCGGATTGAATCGCAATATTACCAGTGGAGATGTTCAGGAGACTGTGCTTGTGCAGGAAGCAATGCAGGAAAGAAGAATTGCAGAAATTGCACAGATGATTGCTTCCAGACCGGAAATCAGATTCGTATTGATTGCGGGACCGTCGTCTTCCGGAAAGACTACATTTTCACACAGACTGTCTGTACAGCTTCGTGCAAATGGAATGCGTCCTCATCCGATCGCAGTAGATAATTACTTTAAAGAAAGAGAAGAGACTCCGAAAGACGAGAAGGGAAATTATAATTTTGAAGGACTTTGTGCAGTGGATATTGATCTGTTCGAGAAACAAATGCAGGAACTGCTGGATGGAAAAGAAGTGATAATTCCCAATTTTGATTTTGTGAAGGGACATAAAGAATTTGTAGGAAGTCCATTGAAACTTGGAGAACACGATATTCTGGTTATTGAAGGCATTCACTGCCTGAATCCAAAGCTGACAAAAGCATTGGCAGATGAGAATAAGTTTAAAATTTATATCAGTGCACTGACACAGCTTAACATTGATGAGCATAACCGGATTCCAACCACAGATGGCCGGCTTCTTCGAAGAATTGTGCGAGATGCAAGAACAAGAGGTGCTTCTGCAAAAAAGACAATTCAGATGTGGCCTTCTGTACGGAAAGGCGAGGAAGAGAATATTTTCCCATTCCAGGAGGAAGCAGATGTCATGTTCAATTCTGCTCTGATCTATGAACTGGCAGTATTGAAACCATATGTAGAAGCTCAGTTATTCGGAGTTGAAAGAGAGTGCCCGGAATATATCGAGGCAAAGAGACTGCTTAAATTCCTGGATTACTTTGTTGGAATCGGAAGCGAAAAAGTGCCGACGAACTCATTGCTTCGAGAATTCATTGGTGGTGGATGCTTCCGGGTTTAAAAAATAAATCCAAACGATTCAAGATATCGTTTGGATTTATTTTTTTATGTAATAGGAAACTTCGTTTCCATTACATAAAAAAACGCTCCGCGAGGATCGCACTGCGGCGGATAAGAAACATATCGCATATTGCGACCCGCCGCAGGCGGAGAATCTCGCAGGCGAGATTCTTTTTTATTTGGATTTTACCTGCCGCCATAATTCATTGTATATGGCATCATTTTCATCTCCCAGGAATTTGAAGGTTTCGCAATTTTCCAGTGCTTTATCATCTGGAAATACAATTGGATTATTACGGTATTCCGGATCGAGGAGTTTTCTTCCTTCCTCATTCGGGATGGAATAGGTGATATAGTCGAAGTTCATCTTAGCAATGTCCGGACGGCACATGAAATTGATAAAAGCTTCTGCGTTTTCTTTATTCTTTGCGTTTTTCGGGATGACCCAGGAGTCAATCCACATGTTACTTCCTTCTTTTGGAATGACATATTCCAGGTCCGGATTTTCAAGCTGACAGGTGATAGCTTCTCCAGAGTAGATGACAGCGAGAGCAGCTTCATTTCCAATCATTTTATCACGGGCCTGATCGACAACATAGGCCTGGACAAGCGGCTTTTGTTCGATCAGTTTATTCTTAGCTTCAGTCAGTTCGTCCAGATCGGTTGAGTTCAGTGAGTAGCCAAGATATTTTAATGTGATGCCAAATGCATCACGGACACTATCCTGCATGAGGATACTATCTTTGTATTTTTCGTTCCACAGAATTCCCCAACTATCTACAGGATCGTCGACCATAGTTTTATTGTAAAGGATTCCTACAGTTCCCCAAAGGTGAGGAACAGAGTATTTATTCTCCGGGTCAAACTCTTTGGAATGCTCCATATAAGTGCTTCCAATATTCTTGATGTTCGGAATATTGTCAAAATTCAGTTCAGCCAGCAGATCATTTTCAATCATACGCTGGATCATGTAGTCGGACGGGCATACGACATCGTAGGCAATGGCGCCTGACTGTATTTTTGGATACATGATCTCGTTTGTTTCATATTCTTCGTAAACGACATTAATACCAGTTTCTTCTTCGAACATATCTAAGGTTTCCGGATCGATATATTCTCCCCAGTTATACACAATGACCTGTTTGTCACTGGAACTTTTTGAGCGGATACCATAGAAAATTCCACCTGCCAGAATGAGAACGACCATACAGACCGGAACCACTCTCGACATCATAACTTTGCGGAATTTGCGAAGCTTTGGATGCTGACTGGCAACTTTGGAAATTTTAGCATTTTTTGCACCGGTAGCTTTTTCATCTGGTTTCATGTTGATCAATAACAAAAGAATCATGACAACCAGGAACATCAATGTGGACAGTGCATACATGGAAGGATTGATTCCTTTTCGCACCTCACTGTAAATCTTGGTGGACAGAGTGTCGACACCAGGTCCTTTTGTAAAATGTGTGATGATAAAGTCATCTAAGGACATAGTAAATGCCAGTAGGAAACCGGAGGACACACCTGGCAGAATGTCCGGAAATACGACTTTGAAAAAAGCGTATAACGGAGAAGCGCCAAGATCCAGGGCGGCCTCATAAGTGCTGACGTTCGTTTGCCGCAGCTTTGGCAGAACAATCAGGATTACATAGGGAATGTTAAAGGTAATATGTGCAATCAGGATTGTCTTAAATCCAAGGGAAAATCTACATGCGATGAATAACAGCATAAGAGAGATTCCTGTCACAATATCGGCATTTAACATAGGAATATTGGTTACACCAGTCACGACAGTACGCATTTTCTTTCGCATTGCCTGAATACCGATAGCGGCAGCAGTACCGAGAATCGTAGCAATCAGTGCAGATAACAATGCGATGATCAGTGTCGTATAAAGTGCGTTCATAATGGAATTATTTTTAAATAATTCCACATACCATTTTGTTGTAAAACCTCCCCATTTGGAACGGGATTTTGAGGAGTTAAAGGATAATACCATAAGGGTGATGATCGGCGCGTACAAAATGACGCATATCAGCACCAGATAAAACCGTTTAAAAAAATTCTTGATCAAAATGTAGTTCCCTCCCCGTCTTTATCGTATTTTGCAATCAATGCCATACTGATCAAAATGAAAATCATCAGTACAAGGGACATACCGCTGCCAGAGTGCCAGTTACTTCCTTGTTTAAATTCCTGCTCAATAACATTACCGATCAGGAGAATCTTACTTCCACCTAAGAGGTCGGAGATGACAAAAGTTGTCAGTGACGGTACAAAGACCATGGTAATTCCGCTGATGATCCCTGGAACGCTCAGTGGCAGCAGGATTTTGGTAAATGTCTGCACACTGTTTGCACCAAGATCTCTGGCTGCTTCGATAACATTTGTGTCAATTTTGGACAGTACATTGTAAATTGGTAAGATCATAAATGGCAGAAAATCATAGACCATACCAAGTACGATGGCATATGGAGTGTTGATGATTTCCAGTGCCGGTAAATGGAAAAAATGAAGGAGACTGTTGATAACTCCGTTCTTTTCCAACAGGTTCTGCCATGCAATGATCCGAAGCAAAGAATTCATCCACATTGGCAGGATGAAAATCAGTACGATAAAGCTGGACTGATTGACGCCAAGTCCAGTCAGGATCATAGCCAGAGGGTATGCGAGAATCAGGCAGATAATCGTACTGACAAGGGATAACAAAAGTGCCAGTCCCAATGCCTTTAAATTCTCAGGTTCTGTGATCCTGGCAAGATTCATCAGGGTGAATCCACCGTCATTATTCGTCAGACCATAGTAGAAGACCATGATAAGAGGAATGATGATAAATGCTGCTGACCAGAGAAGATACGGACCGGCAAGCATCTGTTTTAATAATTTACTATTCTTCAATTGGTACCGCCTCCTCATCTTCAGATTCTGGTTTTTTCATGATCTGAATATCAAATGGGTCTACGCGCAGTCCGACTTCTGCTCCGACTGGGAACATATCGGTGCTGTGCACGAGCCATTCGTAATTATTTGCCATGACTTCCATCTCATAGTGAACACCTTTGAAAATAACATGTGTAACAACGCCTCGGATAATTCCGTCTTCTGGTTTTACAAGGTCGATATCTTCCGGGCGGATCACTGCATCAACAGGCTTCTTCTGACCGAATCCTTCATCGACACACGGAAAGTTGGCGCCGAGGATATTGACGAGCCGGTCATGTACCATCGTGGCAGAAAGAATGTTACTGTCACCGATAAAGTCTGCAACGAACGCATTCTTCGGTTCATTATAAATATCTTCCGGTGTTCCTACCTGCTGGATATATCCCTGGTTCATAACGACGATCGTATCGGACATAGTCAGGGCTTCCTCCTGATCATGAGTGACGTAAATAAATGTAATGCCAAGCTCATTTTTTAAGCGGATCAGTTCGTACTGCATATCCTGGCGCAGCTTTAAGTCAAGAGCACCAAGAGGTTCGTCAAGAAGCAGGACTTTCGGTTCATTTACAATGGCTCTTGCAATAGCGATACGCTGCTGTTGTCCGCCGCTTAAGGAAGCAGGAGTACGGTTTTCGAAGCCTTCAAGATTAACAAGTTTTAACGCATAACGAATCTTATCATTGATGTAATTCTGAGATTTTCCTTTAATCTTTAGCCCGAATGCAATATTTTCTGCAATGGTCATATGGGTAAAAAGTGCATATTTCTGGAATACGGTATTTAACTGTCGTTTGTTTGGAGCCAGGTTCGTGATATCCTGACCATCGAAGATGATTTTTCCAGAGTCAGGAGTCTCGAATCCACCAAGAATACGAAGCAGTGTTGTTTTTCCGCAACCGCTTGGTCCCAGAAGAGTTAAAAATTCATTTTCCCGGATATAAAGATTCAGTTCGTCTAGTACGACATTTTCATCAAATGCTTTGGATATATTTACAATATCGATTAATTTATTAGACATGTTCATTGTCCTCCAAAAATGTAATTATAATTTAGAACTTAAGGCCGGCTATCAAGGAAGTCCTGATAGATAAGAAGTTTGCTCAGCCTAAAAGTTCGGCGGGGTGCTGACCCATAAAATAACGGCACCGGATGTGCCAAAAGCTTCTATATAATGTTCAGAGTGAGGTGTGAAATAAAAAGATTCTCCTTTTTTCGCAGTGTAACTTTTATGTCCGATATGAATCTTGATACTTCCTTTTAATACATAACCAAATTCTTCACCTTCATGTGGGAGATCCCGGTAAGTTAATCCGCCAGGCTTTAGAGTCAGACGGATCGGTTCCATCATATTTTTCTGAGCGTTCGGTATGATCCATTCGGTCTTGCTGCCAAGTTCAGAATCAATTTTCTCAAAATAGTCTTCATTTCGAAATACGATCTGATCTTCCGGCTCTTCCTGAAAAAATTCTGAGACGGTTGTGCCCAGGCACTGCAAAATGTCCATCAATGTCGCAATGGACGGGGAGGTGAGATCCCGTTCCAGCTGGGAAATAAATCCCTTGGACAGTTCACTGCGGTCTGCCAGCTCTTCCTGGGTGAGCCCCTTGGCGACGCGGAGTTCCTTAATCTTTTTGCCGATATCCATCAAAAATCCACCTTTCTGAAAGAATCATTATGGATTCCTTGTGTTGATTTAAAGTAAACATGATAAAAGCCGTCACCAACAAAAATAAAATTAAACTCAAAGTTTAGTATTTGTTAACAAACGACCTGAAAATCATTATACAGGAAAAATACTAAAAATCAACAGTTTAAATGAAAATAATTGAAAAATGAATGTAAAATTTCAGAATGTAAAAATGAGCAAAAAAATGAGCAAAAATGCAGATGAAGGCAGTTTTTTATGGACATGATAAATCATGAATGCTATAATAACTTAGTTTGACAATATGTCAGCTGAGAGGTATGTCATGCAATTGCATGACGCGCACCTCGCAGCAAGAATGCCGAGGCATTCTTGAATTATTTATGAACATAAAGATAAGAATGAAAAGGAACTGGATATGAGAAAAAATCGAAAGAATAACTCCCATACCCATAGAAAAAGAATTTATTTTATGGCAGTTCTTCTGGCTGGTAGTCTTATGCTGGGAGGGTGTGGAGTAAAGAAAGAGAAAGCGGCAGACAACGAACTGCCGGAGATTGTCATTGGAATGGATTATTTTGAACCTTACAGTTATCAGGTGAGTAATGGTGAATATAAAGGTATTGATGTGGAACTTGCCAAGGAAGCATTTCAGAGGCTGGGATACCAGCCTAAGTTCGAGAATATAGTCTGGGAAGATAAAGACGAACTTCTGGCAGATGGAACAATCGACTGTCTGTGGAGCAGTTATTCCATGAATGGAAGAGAAGATAAATATCAGTGGGCAGGTCCGTATCTGTACAGTCGTCAGATGGTGGCTGTAAGAAAAGAGAGTGAAATCAATACTATTCAGGATCTGGAAGGAAAGAAGATTGCGGTTCAGGCGACCACAAAGGCAGAGGATCTTTTCCTTCATAAGATTGCATCAGATCTTCCGCAAATGGGGCAGGTAAACTGTTTTTCTACGACGAATGAACTTTATGCTGCACTTAGAAAAAATTATGTTGATGCGATTGCAGGTCATGAGGCGATGCTGGGCAGTCTGGTGAGAGATGGAGAGAATGCATACCGTATGCTGGACGAGAGTATCTATACTTCAGAACTTGGAATTGCTTTTAAAAAAGGAACCCACGAAGAAGTAGCACAAGAGCTTACAGAAACTCTCGAAGAGATGCGAAATGAGGGCATTACAGAAGAAATAGTCAAAAAGTACGGATTGGATGCGGATGAGATCCTGCCAGGAGGAAAAAGCAAATGAGCAGACAGGTAAGAACGCAGATGCCGCAGACGCAGAAAAAAGATAAGAAGAGTAAAAGCAAAGGAAAGAAATTTGATAAAAATGTATGTTTATTGATGTTTATTCTGCTTTTTTCCGGAATCCTGATTTTTCTTCTGTTGACAGCGAGTGATAATAAAAAACTGAATAGTACGTTGAATGAGACATTTGACTTTGCAAAAACCAGGATTGAAAGGTATGAGAACTATAATACGAATGACCAGGTGAAAAGTCTGGTACGCCTGATGGACAAAACAATAGAATTAAGCCGGGTCATAGCACAAGAAGACAATCTCAGTGAGGAGATGCTGGATGAATATGCAAACGAACAACGTCTGACAGGAATCCTTGTGTTGGATCAGAACCAGAAAGTGACAGAACAGACTGCAAAAGATGGAGATGCTATGCTATTATGGCAAAAGCTGATTGAAAGTGATTATGTGTGTGATATTGCCAAGCATCCCCAAAAGACTTATACGACCCGTCTGAGAAATGAAGGAAAGCTCTATGATTTTGCGGCAGTGGCAAGACAGGATGCAGCAGGGATAGTGATCACATATATGCAGAAAGAGGAAGTAAGTGAGTTAAACGGAGACCTGACGATGAAATCGTTATTTGCGGATTTTCCTTTTGAAATGAATGGAAGCATAGTGATCTGTGATGATGACAAGGTTGTCAGTACCAATAAACAGGAGCTTCTTTCGAGTTCTGTAGAAGAATCAAAGTCATTGTATAAAAATGAATTTAAGGCAGGGGGGAATGGAATTGTCTGCCTTCATTCAAAGGACGGAAACTGGTATGGACGCAAGGAGAAAATCAAAGACTATGATGCATATATCTTTTTCCCGGAAAGCCAGGTTTACATCACACGAAATATTGTATGTGTGATTTATGTGTTACTTGCCTTACTTCTTTTCTCTCTTTATTGGGTGAGCAGGAACAGAACAGAAAAGAGAAGTATCCTTCAAGATCAGAAGAGACTTCGTGTGATCAATGCACTTGGCCATGCATATTCTTCTATTTCTCTTGTGAATATAAAAACAGAGAAAATCGAAATTGTAAAATCTTCAAGGAATATGAAGCCGGATCAGAAAGGGGATATTCTTTCCAAAGCGCACCTGGAAGAACTGATACAGCAGGTTATTACAGAGCCATTTCAGGAGAAATATCGTGAATTTATCAATATGAGTACGGTGGCACAGCGTCTGGAAGAACGTGAGACGTTGAGCTTTACAGCTCAGACAGTAGAAGGAAGGTGGCTGACAATAATCATTGTGCCGCAGGGATATGATAAAACTGGGAAACTAAGTACAGTTCTGGTTGCGAACCGTGATGTAACAGAGGAAAAAGAACGAGAGATAGAGCGGGATAAGAATCTGAGAAATGCACTCGCAGCTGCGGAACATGCAAACAGGGCGAAAACAGCGTTTCTGAATAATATGTCCCATGATATCCGTACGCCGATGAATGCGATTATCGGATTTACAGCACTTGCGACAACGCATATTGGCAACACGGAACTTGTTCTGGATTATCTGAAAAAAATCCATACATCCAGTCAGCATTTGCTTAGCCTGATCAATGATGTGTTGGATATGAGCAGAATCGAGAGCGGTTCTGTTCGAATTGAATATACAACGGTACATCTGCCGGATATTTTGCATGATTTAAGAACGATCATTCAGGGATCTGTACATTCCAAACAGCAGGATCTTTATATTGATACACAGGATGTAATTCATGAAGATATCATTACCGACAAGCTGCGTCTGACACAGGTCCTTCTCAATATTTGCAGTAATGCTGTAAAATTCACACCAGTCGGCGGTATGATTAACATTCGTGTTTCGGAGAAGCCATGTAGAAGAGATGGATACATAACGGTCGTTTTCAGTGTGAAGGATAATGGAATCGGAATGTCTAGGGAGTTTAGAAAGCATGTGTTTGATTCTTTTTCAAGAGAGCATACTGTTACGGAGAATGGGATTGGAGGAACCGGTCTTGGAATGGCGATCACCAAAAACATTGTGGACATGATGGGCGGTACAATTCAGGTTGAAAGTGAAACCGGAAAAGGAACAGAATTTACAATTATGCTTGAATGCGAAACATCAGGAGAGACAGTGAAACGGGAACCTGTTCCAGAGCTAAAAGGTGCCAGAGCGCTTGTGGTGGATGATGATGCACAAACTTGTATGAGTGTGAGCAGAATGCTGCGTGAGATTGAAATGACAGCAGACTGGACAACTTCGGGAAAAGAAGCGGTACTTCGGGCAAAAGAAGCGTATGAACAGAATCAGGAATTTAAAGTGTATATCATTGACTGGCTGATGCCGGATATGAACGGAATCGAGACAGTACGCAGGATTCGTATGGTGGTTGGAGAGGAGTATCCGATTATTATCCTGACTGCCTATGACTGGTCAGATGTTGAACAGGAGGCAAGAGAGGCGGGAGTAACTGCATTTGTGTCGAAACCGTTGTTTCTTTCAGAGCTGAGGGAAGTTCTGATGAGTCAGGCGCAAAGAGAACTCCTTAAGAATGAAAAACAGAAGGCTCAGGCGAAAAACCGAAAGAGTTATGCAGGTAAAAAAGTCCTTCTTGTAGAGGATAATGAGTTGAACCGCGAGATTGCAACAGCAATCATGAAAGAAATTGGTCTGGAAGTGGATACAGCAGAGGATGGCACAGATGCTGTGAATATCATGTCATCAGCAGAAGGCAGGAAATATGATCTGATTTTTATGGATATTCAGATGCCGAAGATGGATGGCTATACTGCAACCCGGGAGATACGTACGCTGAACGATCACAAATGTGCGAATATCCCAATCATTGCGATGACTGCAAATGCTTTTGAGGAAGACCGTAAAAAGGCGGTCAAGGCTGGTATGAATGGTCACATTGCCAAACCAATCAGTGCAGATGTAATTCTGGAAAATCTGGATCAGATTTTTGAAGGATAAAGAAGAACAAAAACAGGTTTTGACAAATCACCTATATTTCCGTAAAATATAATTGGTTATTTGTGCAAAATGGATTTTAAAATTTCTGAAAAATCAGGGAGAATGAAGAGAGATTATGATTAAGATCAAGAATTATAAAAAGGTAGAAAACCTGGAAGAAGCCTGGGAGCTGAACCAGAAGCGCACGAACCGGATTATTGGAGGTATGCTCTGGGTAAAGATGAGTGATGCTAATGTGCAGACTGCAATCGACCTGTCCGGACTTGGGCTGGATCAGATCGAAGAGACAGAAGAGGAGTTCAGGATCGGCTGCATGGTCACGCTTCGTCAGATGGAATTGCATGAAGGATTGTCTTATTATACAGAAGGCGCAGTGAAAGACGCATTTCGACATATTGTAGGAGTACAGTTCCGTAATCTTGCAACAGTCGGAGGAAGTCTGTTCGGCAGATTTGGATTCTCAGATGTGTTGACACTTCTGCTTGCATTAGATTGTGATGTGGAGCTTTACAAAGGAGGAATCATGTCCATTCAGGAGTTTGCGAAACTTAAAAGAGACAATGACATTCTGGTTCACATTATAATAAAGAAGACGCCAGTTCATATTTGTTATCAGTCTGTGAGAAATACAGTGACAGATTTCCCGACACTTAACCTGACAGCAGCAATCTTTGCTGATAAGATGCGTATTAGTATCGGTGCCAGACCGGGAAAAGCTATGTTGTTCGAAGACACGGTTGGATTGTTAAAAGGACTGACAGATGGAAGTGTTACAGAAGAAGAGATACACACATTTGCCAAAGAGATAAAAGAAAAGCTTCCGACTGGAAGTAATATGCGAGGAACTGCTGAGTATCGAAGCCATCTGGCAGAGGTTATGACCGTTCGCGCACTTCGTATACTGGGAGGTGACAGAAATGCAGATTAGTATCGTACTTAATGGAAAGAAAATTCAGGAAGAGATCGAACCGGACCTGCTTCTTATAGATTTTGTAAGAAAGCATGGATGTAAAAGTGTAAAACGTGGATGTGAGACTTCAGGTTGTGGACTTTGCACAGTATTTTTAGATGACAAGCCGGTACTATCCTGTTCTATTCTGGCAGCCAGAGTAGATGGACATAAAGTCACAACGCTTGAAGGGCTTAAGGAAGAAGCAGAAGAGTTTGGCGCATTCATTGCAGACCAGGGAGCAGAGCAGTGTGGTTTCTGTAATCCGGGCATGATTATGAATGCACTGGCATTATTCCGTGAAAATGAATTTCCGAATGAGGAAGAGATAAAAGAGTATCTGGCAGGAAATCTGTGCCGTTGTTCCGGGTATGAGGGACAGCTTCGTGGAATCCAGAATTTCCTTGTCTGGAAGAAAGAAAAAAGAGGGGAGGAAGTATCATGCAAATTGTAAATCAGCCAGTCAGAAAAAAAGATGCCATGCAGCTTGTGACCGGTCAGCCAGTATATATGGATGATATGATCCCGGAAGATTGTCTGATCGTGAAACTGCTCAGATCCCCTCATGCAAATGCGGTGGTGCAGGAGATTCAGACAGATAAGGCAATGAAAGTTCCTGGAATTGAGGCCATCTATACATGGAAGGATATCGACCAGAACGGACGAAGATTTACATGTGCAGGACAGACTTATCCAGAACCCAGTCCATATGACCGTCTGATTCTGGATCGTCATGTCAGATTTGTAGGAGATCCGGTTGCGATTGTGGCAGGAGAGACAGAAAAAGCGGTGGATAGAGCCATTTCCATGATCAAAGTACAGTACGAGGTGTTGGAACCGATCCTTGATTATCATAAAGCTTTGGATAATCCAATTCTGGTGCACCCGGAAGATAACTGGGAGGCGCTTTGTCCGGTAGGAGCAGATAATAAAAGAAATCTGTGCGCACATGAGGCGAGTGAACATGGAGATATTGATCAAGTACTGTCAGACTGTGACATTATCATCGACCAGGTATATCATACAAAAGCGTGCCAGCAGACGATGATGGAAACAATGCGTACATATTGTTCCATTGATACATATGGACGTCTGAATGTATTTAGCTCTACCCAGATTGTGTTTCACTGCAGAAGGATCATTGCAAATGCACTTCATATTCCAAAATCACAGGTACGTGTCAGCAAGCCGCGTATCGGAGGAGGTTTTGGAACAAAACAGACAGCGGTCTGTGAGGTCTATCCGGCATATGTGACCTGGATGACAAAGAAGCCGAGTAAGATTATTTTCACTCGTGAGGAATGTATGACAGCTTCTTCTCCGCGACATGAGATGGAAATGCATGTGAAACTTGGAGCTATGAAAGATGGAACTATCCGTGGAATTGATCTGTACACCATTTCTAACACAGGTGCCTATGGGGAACATGGACCGACAACAGTCGGACTGTCCGGGCACAAATCTATTCCGCTTTACGGAAAAGCAGAGGCATTCCGCTTTGTTTACGATGTGGTTTATACGAATGTTATGTCTTCTGGAGCTTATCGTGGATATGGTGCAACACAGGGACTTTTTGCCATTGAGACAGCAGTTAATGAACTGGCGGAAAAACTCCATATGGATCCGATGAAACTTCGTGAGATGAATATAGTAAAAGAAGGACAGGTCATGCCTGCATTTTACGGTGAGACAAATACAAGCTGCGCCTTGGACCGTTGTATTGCAAAGGTGAAAGAGATGAGTCACTGGGATGAGAATTATCCGGTCCGCGAACTTGGGCATGGAAAAGTCCGTGCTCTTGGTATGGGACTTGCCATGCAGGGATCTTGTATCAGTGGATTAGATGTAGGCAGTGCAGCGCTGAAACTGAATGATGAAGGTTTCTACATTATGCGAATTGCAGCAGCAGACATGGGAACAGGTTGTGATACGATTCTTGCACAGATTGCAGCAGAAGTATTGGAGTGTCCGCTTGATAAAGTAATTGTATTTGGAGCAGATACGGATGCATCACCATATGATTCAGGATCTTATGCATCCAGTACGACTTATGTAACTGGAAAGGCAACTGAGCTGTGTGCGAGAAAGCTTAGAGATAAGATTTGTCTTGTTGGAGCTAAGATGCTTGGATGTGATGAGAAAGAAGTAGAATTTGACGGTGAGAAAGTCATCTATAGAGGCGAAAAGACTCCGGAAAAAACAGAAGTTTCCCTGTTTGATATTGCAACAGCGTCTATGGCGGGCAACAGTATTGCTCTGGAAGAGACTGTGACCATGAGCCAGCCGACTTCACCACCGCCATTTATGGCAGGCGTGGCAGATGTGGAAGTAGATCTTCTGACCGGACAGGCAAAAGTGATCGATTATTATACTGCTGTTGACTGTGGGACTCCAGTGAACCCAAACCTGGCAAGAGTTCAGGCTGAGGGCGGAATCCTTCAGGGAATCGGAATGGCACTGACGGAGAATATCACTTATGATGCAAAGGGAAGACTTTATGAAAATTCTCTCATGCAATATAAGATTCCGACAAGAGAAGATATCGGTCATATTCATGTAGAGTTTGAGAGCAGCTATGAAGAGTTTGGCGCAAAATCTATCGGTGAGGTCGTGATCAATACACCACTTCCGGCAATTGCTCATGCAATTTATAATGCAACCGGACACCGTTTCAGAGAACTCCCGATCATGCCGGAACAGATTGCTATCTGTGAAGAAAATCCGATGTGGAAAAAGTAAGATTTACAGTACAGATAAATATCTAAAAAGAGAAGTCCGTAAGGGTAAAAGCTTAGGACTTCTCTTTTTTGGCGTTATTCTGTTTTACAGTAAAATGCTTTTAAGGAATCCATCTTTGCGGACATATTTATCATCATCTGATCTAAAATTGTGATCGCAGCCATAGATTCTACAACAACAACAGCCCTTGGTACAACAACCGGATCGTGACGTCCGGTAATGGCAATCGTTGTTTCTTCGAGAGCCGTATTGATGGTCTGCTGTTCCTTGCTGATGGAAGGAGTTGGTTTAAATGCAGCCCGCAAGATCAGCTCAGAACCATCACTCATACCTCCGAGGATTCCACCGGCATGGTTCGTCTTTTTTATTACGGAACCATTCTGACATGTAAATGCATCATTGTTGTTGCTGCCGTGGTTTTTTGAAGCTTCAAATCCATCACCAATTTCCACGCCTTTGACAGCGCCGATGGAAACGACAGCTTTTGCGAGAGAAGCGTCAAGTTTATCAAAGACTGTCTCACCGATTCCGACCGGCATGCCTTTCACGCGGCATTCAACAATTCCACCGGAAGAATCCTGATTTTTCATGCATGATTCCAGATAATCGGAAGCTTTTTTTGCATAATCATTATTTGGCATATATAACATATTTTCAGCAATATCTTCATAATGATATTCCGTTTCAGGAATACAGATATCTCCAATAGAACGGGTAAAGGTAATCAGGTCGATTCCTAGTTGCTCCAGGATTTTTTTTGCAATTGCACCGGCTGCGACCCGGCCAATTGTTTCGCGGGCAGAAGAACGTCCACCGCCGCGGTAATCACGGATGCCGTATTTTGCATCAAATGTATAATCAGCATGTCCGGGACGGTAACAGTCTTTAATCTTGCCGTAATCTCTGGAACGCTGGTCCTGATTGTAGACAATAACAGAGATTGGTGTGCCGGTTGTCTTACCCTCGAAAACACCGGAGAGAATCTGGGCAGTATCGCTTTCATTTCTCTTCGTTGTAAATTTACTCTGACCAGGTTTTCTTCGGTCGAGCTGTTTTTGAATATCTTCTTCACTTAAGGAAAGTCCCGAAGGACACCCGTCGATCACAACACCGATTGCAAGTCCGTGAGATTCTCCCCATGTGGTGATACGGAACAATGTTCCATAAGTTGATCCAGCCATAATGTCAATTTCTCCTTTGATGTCATAGGTTTTATTATAGATTTCTTTTTATTATAAAACAATCTTAATAAATTCTTCAAGAAATTTTCGTGAATTAGCTCTGTACTTTTAGAAAAGTGCATATTATAATGATAGCGTGTGAACTAGAAAAGGGGAGTTTGACGAACATGTTTAGAAAAAAGAAGAAAAATGAGTACGAAGAAGTAGTAGAAGAAGGCAGAGATGAGTTTGACGTAGATTATAATGACGATGAAGATTTCGAGACAGACTTTGTATCTCTGGACGAAGATGAAGATGAAGATGAGAAACCAAAGAGAGGCGGCATTGGCAAGAAGGTAGGTATCACGTTTGGTGTGATCTTAGCAGTTCTGGTAGTTGCCTATGTTGGCATGGCGTTTTACTTTGACAGTCATTTTATGTTCAACACAACGATCAATGGCAATAATTTTGCATTGAAGAGTGTTGAACAGGTGGAAAAATATATGGAACAACAGGTTGCGGATTATACTTTGACACTTCAGGAATCTGACGGCGGCAGTGAACAGATTACAGGAAGCGAGATTTCTTTGGAATATGTGCCGGGAGATGAAGTTACAGAGCTGGCGAAGAAGCAGAACAAGTTTCTTTGGATTACATCTCTGTGGGAGAAGCCGGTGATTGAGGCAAAGATTGGTGTGAAGTATGATGAGAATGCACTTGCAAGGCGCATTGAGAGTTTGAATTGCCTGAAAGAAGAGAATCAGGTGGCTTCTGTAGATGCACATCCGGAATTCCAGAATACAGAGTTTGTGATCGTGCCAGAGGTCATTGGTACGCAGATTGATACAGAGACATTTAATAAAGATATCAGAGAGTCAATAGAAGGATTCCGGGATACTTTGAATCTGACAGATACGAACTGCTATATCAAACCGAGATTTTTATCAGATTCTCAGGAAGTAGTGGCGGCAAAGGATGCCATGAACAGCTATCTTGGAGCGAATATTACATATGACTTTAATCCGAATACAGAAGTGGTAGATGCATCTGTCATTTCACAGTGGGTGATCGTGGATGCAGATATGAACGTTACATTTAACCAGGAAGCAGTAAAAGAGTATATTGCTGCTCTTGCAACAAAATATAATACAAAAGGAAAACCGCGTCAGTTTACAACTGCAACAGGCAATACTGTTACGGTTGAAGGCGGCGGTTATGGCTGGAAAATTGATCAGGATGCAGAGTATAATGCATTGATCGCCAATATCCAGAATGCTGAGACTGTAACAAGAGAGCCGGAATATTCCAGTCGTGCAGTTAACCATACTGCAATGGATATGGGAAATACATATGCAGAAGTCGATCTTACCACGCAGCATATGTGGTTTATTAAAGACGGACAGATTGCGCTGGAGACAGATATTGTAACAGGTAATCCGAACAAGGGAAATGCGACACCGCAGGGAACCTATTCTTTGACATATAAGTCAAGAAATAAGACACTTCGCGGAACAAAGAAACCAGATGGAACTTACGAGTACGAGACACCGGTTGCTTACTGGATGCCATTTAATAGAGGTATCGGATTCCATGATGCAACATGGCAGTCTTCATTTGGAGGCAGCAGATATTTAAGTCATGGTTCTCATGGCTGTGTTAATATGCCGAAAGATAAAGCAGCGGCACTTTATGACTTGATTCCGGATGGATGTCCGGTAGTATGTCATTATTAAAAAAGAAAAAGAGAGGGAAAGATCATGTATGAATTATTAAAGACAGATGGTCTTGCCAAAAGAGGAAGATTACATACAGTACATGGGGTCATTGAGACCCCTGTATTTATGAATGTAGGAACTATTGCGGCAATCAAGGGTGCGGTGTCAACAACAGATCTGCAGGAGATTGGGACACAGGTTGAATTATCCAACACATATCATCTTCATGTAAGACCGGGAGATGAAGTCGTAAAGAAACTTGGAGGTCTTCACAAGTTTATGGTGTGGGACAAGCCGATTCTTACTGATTCCGGCGGATTTCAGGTGTTTTCGCTTGCAGGGCTCAGAAGAATAAAAGAAGAGGGAGTATACTTTAACTCTCATGTCGATGGAAGAAAAATTTTTATGGGACCGGAGCAGAGTATGCAGATCCAGTCCAATCTGGCCTCCACCATTGCAATGGCATTTGATGAGTGCCCATCCAGTGTTGCAGACCGGGATTATATGGAAAATTCTGTGAACCGTACGACTAGATGGCTTAAGAGATGTAAAGCAGAGATGGACAGGCTGAATAGTCTTCCAGATACAATTAACAAGCATCAGATGTTATTCGGCATTAATCAGGGTGGCGTGTATGAGGATATCCGTGTGCGCCATGCACAGGAGATTTCAGAACTGGATCTGGATGGCTATGCAGTCGGCGGACTTGCAGTTGGAGAGAGTCATGAGGAGATGTACCGGATTTTAGATGCAGTTGTGCCGCATCTGCCACAGAATAAACCGACGTATCTGATGGGAGTCGGAACACCGGCGAATATTCTGGAAGCTGTAGAACGTGGTGTTGACTTCTTTGACTGTGTATATCCAAGCAGAAACGGACGCCATGGACATGTGTATACGAATCATGGAAAGATGAATTTGTTCAATGCCAAGTATGAGTTAGATACAAGACCAATTGAGGAAGGTTGTAACTGCCCGGTATGCAGAACGTATTCCAGAGCTTATGTGAGACACCTTTTGAAAGCAAAGGAGATGCTTGGTATGAGATTTTGTGTACTTCATAATCTATATTTCTATAATAAGATGATGGAAGAGATCCGCGAGGCAATTGAGGCAGGAAGATACAAAGAATATAAAGAAGAGAAGCTTCGCAGGATGGCAGAGGGCGAGTAGCTTGCAGGCAGATCAGAAAAATCGCAGATGATGATCATGAAAATAGAAAATATTTATAAAATTACGTAGAAATGATGAAAACATCTTGATGAAAAGGTTAAATTCCTGTATAGTAGAAACAGTGTTTAATGAAATTTAGGAGGAAATATTATGTACGCATTGGCAGCACAGAGTGCAGGAACAAACTGGGTAGTACTGATTTTAGTATATGTAGTAATATTCGGTGGATTTTATATGTTATTCATGCGCCCGCAGAAAAAAGAGCAGAAGAGAATCCAGGAGATGATCGCAGAGATGGAAGTCGGTGATACCGTACTTACAACAAGCGGTTTCTACGGAGTGATCATTGACATTACAGATGATGATCTTATCGTAGAGTTTGGTAATAATAAGAACTGTAGAATCCCGATGCAGAAAGCAGCAATCGCACAGGTTGAGAAGGCATCTGCTGAATAGGAAGATGAGGAGTGAAGAAGAATCCCGGGACCGGGGTTCTTCTTTTTCTATATGGCGATCAATCATTCTATGAAGAAGATTTTAAAGGCACTGTCGTTTGACGGGATTGAGGTGGAGGCAGCCAGACATCTTGCCAGCCTCAAAGCGATAGACCCAATGAAAATCTTTCACAAAACAATCGATTACAAGATATATAACGGAGATTATGAAGTGCCGGTGCGTATTTATCTGCCGAGAGAAAAGGTGACGGAAGATCTTCCGGTCTTTTTGTTCTTCCACGGTGGCGGCTGGGTAACGGATTGTATTGATAATTATGAAAGAATCTGTGCAAGACTGGCATCCGCGACAGAACATATTGTGGTGTCGGTAGAATACAGACTGGCGCCGGAACACCCATTTCCAACAGGTTTTATGGACTGTTATGCAGTGGCCAAAGCCATTTATACAAATCGGTTTATTTTAAATGTGAATCCTCAACGCATTACATTGATCGGTGACAGTGCCGGCGGAAATCTTGCGGCAGCAGTTTCGCTGAAAGCAAGAGATGATGGGATTTTTAAGCCTCAAAGACAGATTTTGATCTATCCGGCAGTGAATAATGACTACAGTGATACTTCCAGGTTCCAGTCAGTAAAAGACTGTGGAAGTGATTATCTTCTGACAGCGGGAAAGATGCGTGATTATATTGATTTTTATGCGGCCAGAGAAGAGGATAAGAAGAATAAATATTTTGCACCACTGATGGAGACGGATTACAGAAATCAACCGGATACATTAATTCTGACAGCAGAGTTCGACCCACTTCGAGATGAAGGGGAAGAATATGGAAAACGGCTAAAGGAAGCCGGTAATTACGTGGAGGTTCATCGAATCAAAGATGCGCTTCACGGATATTTTGCGCTTGGGATCCGGTATTTCCATGTGCAGGAAAGTTTTGAACTGATCAATCAGTTCTTAAGTAGGAGGGAATAAAAGTGTTCCAGCAAAGAAGAGCGTATTGGCGGAATCTGGACAATGCAGCAAAAATGTTTTCCGCTGCCAGCAGCCCGAAGGATACAAGGGTATTTCGCTTTTACTGCGTATTAAAAGAAAAGATTGACGGAAGTGTTCTTAAGATGGCATTGGATCAGACAATCCAGAAGTATCCGGTCTTTCTGTCAGTCATGCGAAAAGGACTTTTCTGGCATTATCTTGAGAAAAGTGATCTGCGGCCGGTCGTAAGGGAAGAGTACAAGGAACCGTGCAGCCATCTTTATATAAGAGATAAAAAAGAATTATTATTTGAAGTCACCTATTATAAGAACCGGATTAATTTTGAAGTGTTTCATGCACTGACAGATGGGACGGGAGCAACTGAATTTTTGCGTGAGCTTGTGAAGAACTATCTTTATCTGATGCATGAAAAGGATGGTCTGGAAAATGTGATCCTTACGGAGCAAGATCTGACAGTAAAAGATCAGGAGGAGGATGGTTTTGGCCGTTACTACAATCCAGATGAGCGTGGCACGAGAAAGAAAAAGAATCATGCTTATCAGATTCGCCGGGAGAGTAAGGAATATGAAGAACTTCAGATTGGCGAGACGACTGCCTCAGTAAAAGAACTTCTGGAAGTATCAAGAAAACATGGCGTATCCATGTCTGTATTTTTGACGGCAGCGATGATCTGTGCGATTCATGAAGAACAAAGTAAGATTCAGGAAAAGAAGCCTGTAATTTTAATGGTTCCAGTGAATTTGAGAAAAATTTTCCCATCTGATTCTATGCTGAATTTTTTTAGTTATATTGAACCGGGATATCGTTTCGGGGAAGGCAAAGATTCTTTTGATGATGTGCTGGAAGCAACAAAGCAGTATTTTGAAGAAAATCTGTCAAAAGAAAAAATTGCGGAACGTATGAACAATCTGATTGCCTATGAGAAACATAAAATTTTAAAATGGGCGCCGCTGGAACTGAAGAATCGTTGTATCAAGATGGGAGCGAAGCTTGCAGAGCGGGAAGTGACAGCAGTATTGTCCAATATGAGTGTGGTGAAGATGCCTCCGGAATATGCAAAATATATTGAACGTTTCGGAGTTTACACAAGCACCATGCGTACAGAGCTTTGCGTATGCTCTTTTGGAGATACATTGTCATTTGCGTTTACTTCCAGATATGACAGCACGAATATTCAGCGTAATTTTTATCGCATATTGAAGGAACAGGGAATCTTCGTAAAAAAAGTGGAAGCAGATTACCCGAAAGAGGCTAAACCCAATTATGAAGGAAAGAAAGTATTTCAGATTTTTAATTTCTGCTGTATTGCAGCAGTTGTTCTGTGTATCATGTTAAATCTGATCCTGACACCAGATTTACACTGGTGGATATTTGCGGTAGCAGGAGGATTTAGTATGTGGCTTGCATTTGCGACCGGATACCTGAAGCGTTATAATTTACTTAAGAATGCGATGTGGCAGTTGCTTATTGTGAGCATAGGAAGTATTTTGTGGGATATTTTCACAGGGTGGCACAGGTGGTCGGTAGATCTGGTATTGCCGCTAGTCTGCCTGATCGTGGAGATATTGATGGAGTTGATTGCAAGGATCCAGTCACATCCGCCAAAAGAATATATGATTTACTATGTAATGGCATCGGTCTACAGCATGGTACTGCCTCTGATTCTGATGGCGACAGGTGTGATCTTGTACCGTGCATTTGCAGTTATCTGTGTGGGCTTAAGCTTTTTATTCTTTATAAGACTACTTCTATTTAGAAAAAAAGAATTTAAAGAAGAAATGTATAAAAAGTTTCATGTGTAATGATGCGAAGGAGGTATGTCATATGATTAATTATTCAGAAGACAAAGACAGACAGTATCACGTACAACTGGAAGAAGGGGATGTTGGGAGATATGTGATCCTGACCGGAGATCCAAAGCGCTGTCAGAAGATTGCAGAACATTTTGAAGATGCTCTGCCTGTAGCAGACAGCCGCGAATTTACAACTTATACCGGCTATCTGGAAGGGGAGAAAGTCAGTGTAACGTCGACCGGGATCGGAGGTCCTTCTGCGGCAATCGCACTGGAAGAACTGGCAAATGTAGGAGCCGATACATTTATCCGGGTGGGAACAAGTGGAGGTATGCAGTTAGAGGTAAAAAGTGGTGATCTTGTCATTGCTACAGGAGCAGTTCGCATGGAAGGAACAAGCAAAGAATATGCGCCAGTTGAGTTTCCGGCAGTATCGGATTTTCATATCACGAATGCGCTTGTAGAGGCAGCAGAAAATCTGAAATTTCCTTATCATGTGGGTGTGGTGGAATGTAAAGATTCTTTTTATGGGCAGCATGCACCACAGACGAAGCCTGTTGGATATGAACTGTTAAATAAATGGAATGCATGGGTTCAGTGTGGCTGCCTGGCCTCAGAGATGGAATCAGCAGCACTATTCGTTGTGGCAAGTTACAGGAAAGTACGGATTGGAACGGTTCTTCTTACAATGGCGAACCAGGAGCGGGCAAAGAAAGGACTGGATAATCCAGTCGTGCATGATACAGAGGCACCGATTCGTACAGCAGTAGAAGCACTTCGTATACTGATCAGAAAAGAGAGGAGATAATGCTATGGGAACACCACACAATGAAGCAGAAAAAGGAGAGATTGCAAAACGAGTTCTGATGCCGGGAGATCCGCTTCGTGCAAAATATATTGCGGAACATTTTTTGAAAGATGCAGTATGTTTTAATACTGTGAGAAATATGCTCGGATACACGGGAACTTATAAAGGAGAGAAGATTTCTGTTATGGGAGGCGGTATGGGAGTTCCGTCGGTCGGAATCTATACTTATGAACTGTACCATGAATATGAAGTGGAAGAAATTATCCGCATCGGCTCGGCAGGAGCCCTTCAGGATGATGTGGATCTTCGGGATGTGGTCATTGCTGTAGGAGCCTGTACAGATTCGAATTATGCCGCACAGTATAATCTTCCGGGAACATTTGCACCGATTGCAGACTATGAATTACTGGAAAGCGCCGTGAACATGGTGAGAGAGAAAGGTCTGACAGTTCGTGCCGGAAATGTACTTACTTCCGATGTATTTTATAATGATGATCCTACAGTCAATGACCGCTGGCGCAAGATGGGAGTACTTGCAGTGGAAATGGAAGCAGCAGCACTTTATATGAATGCAGCAAGAGCAGGAAAAAAGGCACTCTGCATGCTTACAATTTCCGATCATTTATACAAAGATGAAAAATTATCTGCCAGGGAGCGGCAACTGGGATTTGATAATATGATAGAAATCGCGTTGGATATATAATCTTGTAATCTGCAGATTTATGGTAATTAAATATTAAATATAAAAAAGAAGATATCAGTCTGGGGTGCCGAGGCATCCTTCAAAATCAGAGTGGTATCTTCTTTTATGTAGGAATATTAAATTTTGCTTGTTTCTGACTGCAGTATTTCCATAGACATGATGGAATGAGTAATCAGAGAATCTGGCGAAACACAGGTATCGGAATCCCAGAGTTCTGTGAAAAAGTCCTTAAAAATTTTATTTAATACGATTTTGTTTGGAATACAGACATTGTATTCTGGTGTATTCTTCTCAAAACGCAGATAGGTAAAGTCTTCTGAAAGAAACAAAGTGGGTCTCGGAATGTGCTGATAATCCGATAAAACACCGTTTGGAAGAATTTTCAGTTCCAGTCCGGCATTATTTTTGCGCAATTCATCAATATGCTTAATATAGTGGAGTCGCTGCTCTGGAGTCAGCTGGATGCGAAATCCATAAAAATCCAGTTCTCCAGTTACTGCAAAATCATTGAATGCAGAAGTATATATCATGACCTTGATGTGTGCGCAACGTAAAAGCTGTACTGTAATAGAATGCAGCCGTCTTAATGTTTCTGGTTTCAGACTGGTGAATACAGAACAGTACTTGTTAAATAACTTTTCATATAGCTCATCTGGAAGAAAATGTTCTGTAAAATGTCCTAGAATACTGGAAAGATTCTGGGCAAAGAGTGAGTGCTCGTATTCATAATTACGAATCATATTTTCAATTGTCGTTTTTCGAATCAACAAAGCTTCTTTACTACAAAGTAAGCGAATCTTGTGATATAACTCTGTTGACAGAGACGAATCTTCAATTGTAGTAACGGAAAGACAGTGACTCTGATCTACCAGCATTCCGGAAACGGAATAAATATCTTTGATCGCAAATACCATTTTTTTCTGTGCCTGTGAGCCACAGTACAGGTCAAAATCAATATTAGAAAGATTAGACAGTACATTTGTCAGAAAACTTGCAATATAAGTACTGCTCAGGTTTTGTGTGTCAAGATCGATCATTAATGAAAAATGTACCCCTGGAAGGACAAGTCCGCGGTCATTGTGGAGACCGTTTAATTCGGTAATCATCATCTGATAATTCAAATCTACATTCAGAATATCCACCATGGCATAAATATTTAAAGCCTGAACTTTTCTGAGAGACGGATGTTTCATTTTAAAAATGAACTGATCCAAAGTAAGTTCTGGATAGTATGATATCTTTGAGGCAACTTCAGAACCGGTAGAAGAACGAAGCTCTTTTACATAGCTATATTCAGCCTCCAGGTTATCGTAAATAGCAATTTTCAGATCTTGAAGGTTGCGTACCTAGTATTCTTGAAGAAACATAGAGATTGTGTCAGGATTCAAGGAATTCACAATACACTCGCTGATATTCTGAAAAATAATCTCATGGTTTTTCTCAGCGGGAAGAAGTTTGCCGCTGATCCACTTGCTGATATAGGATTCGTCATATTGAACAGCTTTGGCAATTGTGTAATTTTTAAGATTAGCCATAGATGTCAGGTGTTCTAAAAGAACACTGAAACGATTTTTCTCTTTCATAATTAATACCCCTTTATCTTATATATATTAAGTTTAGCTTATTTAAACGGATAAAACAAGAAAAGAAACGAGAATCTTGAACAAAGACAAAATCTTGAAAAAAATGATTCAAATGAGACAATATGCAGAAACAATTGAATCTATTGTTTGGAAATATTTTACATGCTACAATATCACAAGTTTAAAATGAATCTATTTTACAGGGAGAAGAAAGAAAAAATGGAAAATACAAAAATGAACTTAACAGGTAAACCAAGTGTTGACAAGCCATGGCTTCAGTTCTATCCGGAGCAGTTGCGTAACGTAGAGGTTCCGAAGATGACAATCGAGGAATTCTTGAAATTTAAAAACCAGGATGAAAATAGAATTGCATTTGAATATTATGGAAATAAAATTACATGGAAGACGCTTTGGGAAGAGGTTGACAAAGCAGCCAGATCATTGAAGGTTTTGGGATATGGGGATGGAAGAAGAATTCCACTATTCTTGCAGAGTGTTCCTGCACATTATATTTTATTAATGGCAGCAGAGAGAATCGGGGCAGCTATTATCTGTCGTGACGATATCCCGGAAGAGCTTTGCTTTGCAATCAGAAAATCAAAAGCAGATACAGCATTTGTAATGGACTATACATCAAAAGAAGATGAAGAACTATTCCGTGCGACAACACCGATGACACGTATGATCAAGATTTCTCCATATGATTATGCAGACAAAGATGCAATGCCGGAATATACAGAGAAAGAAATTGCATCAAGATATTCAAATAATACAGAAACAACAGAAGGAAATCTTACATGGAAAGAATTCCTTGAATTAGGAAAAGATTATCATGAAGATTATATGGCTGAAAGAAATCCAGACAGACCGGTATTTGGAGCATATACAAGTGGATCTACCGGAATTTCAAAACTGGTCATTCATTCCTCTGCAAATGTGGTGGCAGTGGCATTCCAGATGTCCATCTTTATTCCACCATCAGATGTACAGGAAAAATGGTGGCTTCCAATTCTGCCACCGGCATTGATTGCAGTTACAGTATCTATGACACTGTTCCCGATGTCAGCAGGATTGAATGTAGTGCTGGATCCGTTTTGCCCTCTGGAAGACATTGATATTGCATTTATGGAGCAGAAACCAAACTTCTGGGCATTAGTTCCTATGTTGTGTGAGATGCTCATGAAGAGTGACAGAATTCCAGAGGATTATGACATGTCCCATCTTAGAACACTGGGTACTGGAGCTGAAGCAATGAATGAGAGAAAGACACAGGAAGTAGAAGCTTTCTTCCATAAACATAAAGTAACAGCTACATTAAGTGCAGGATATGGACAGAGCGAAGGATGTTCAAACTTTACACTGCCAAATCCAATGTTTCCGCTGGTAGATGGCTGTGTAGGTATGCCAATGCCTGCCACAGTTATGAGTGTATTTTCAGATGATCTGGAAGAGTTAAGCTATGGAGAAATTGGAGAATTGTGCATGACAGGTCCTGCCATGATGCTTCATTATGGCGGTTGGATGGGAGCTGAGATGACAGAGCGTACACTGATTAACCATCCGGATGGAAAATGCTGGCTTCATACAGGAGATAAAGCATATATTAATGAACATGGAATTGTATATATTCTTGGCCGTGGAACAACGAAACGCTATGGCGGCGGGGAGCTATATATGATGCGAATGGAAACAAAAGCTGTACGCGTTCCGGGAGTTGCAGACGGATTCTTCTGCTTTGTGCCGGATCAGGAGCATGAGGAATACTTCCTTCCTTACTTCTATGTGATTCTTGATGGAACAAAGACTCTTGATGAGGTGAAAGCAGGTCTGGCAGACGCTCTGGAAGATTATGAATATCCGGTTGAAATACGTGTGATTACAGAAAGACCATTCTTCCACTTTAAGACAAACAGAAAAGAACTTACAGCAGCAATCCTTGCTGAGAAAGAAAAAGAAAAATCATCCGTAGCATAATGAAAGTAAAGAAACCCTTGTCTCATGAGAAATAATGAGGCAGGGGTTGACTTTATCTTGATAAAAGAATTGTTAGGTGGTATATTATATTTGATACATAAGACTATTTATTATGTAATGAATGAGACATTTTGTAAAAAGGAGAGGGGTTAAAAAATGTGATTTGCTTTTCTTTTTGCAACAGGGCAAAGAGACCTGGAGTAATTGCAACGCATATAAATAGGGGAGGAGTATGAATAAGCTGTTAGTGGGAAAAGGAGTGATGCAAAAAATCAGAAAATCATAATTTTTAATGGAAAAATAATGATGCTAAAGAAAGGAAAAACAGTATGAGTAAGAGAAACAAAAAGCTTTTAAGTTTACTCCTCTCTACAATGATGGTATTCAGTGTTGTTCCGTCAACAGTATATGCTGCACCGGAGCAAGGGACTGAAGCTACTGTAGAGCAGGATGCAAATGAAGAAGTAAAACAAGAGGATACTGTGAACAATGAAGCAGATGCGTCTGCAGATCAGACTGACACAAAAAACAGGATGAGACCAAAGCAGATGATACATCACAGAAAAACGATGAAGCAGTAACACAGACAGGTGACGAAGCAACACCAGCAGTAGATAATGCCGTTACTGTTTCAGGAACATCTATTCAGATTCCAACAATTCAGTTCAAAGGAGCTAATGCAGCAGTAGCAGAAGCTTTAACGAAGGATGTAGAGATTGACGAGAGCAATCCGGCAATCAAAGGACTTCGTAAAGAGCTGGAGAATCTGGAAATTGCAGGCGGCGAGGCTGGCGAAGAAGATAATGTCAGTGCAATCGCTACTTATGCAGATGATACGAAAGTTAAGAAACTGACTCAGGATCAGATTGATACGGTAGTGAAAATGTATGGTCAGTATTTGGAACAATGGAAAGAAAATGCCAATATACTTGGAGTACAAAATCCATTTTTTCTTGACTTTAATGACAGTGATAATTCAGACGGACTCGGAGTTCTCGGAGAAATGCTTGCGATGGATAATAAATCCGTTGCAGATGTAAGGGCTGGTAAAGTAAGCTATGATGATCTTACAGGAATGATTCTTACCTTTACACAGGGAGATAAACTGGGTATTCTGCACTATGATACACAGGTTGAAAATGCCAGAACAGAGGTTTTGAAGGCAGTTAAAGATTCAGGGGCTAAGACAGATGCCCAGAAACTTCTTGTTATCAACGACTGGCTTGCACATCACAATACTTTTGATATGGCTTATATCATGAACAGTGGTAAAGAGAAAGCTGACCAGCCGATGTATTCTAAGAATCCAGAAATACCGGAACATTATGGAGACGTACAAAAAGTATTTGACGAGATGTACAGACCACAGATTCAGCAGCAGTTCCACGATCAGGTTTATGCAGGCGTTGAAAACAGTTTTCGACAGACATTTTATGAGCAGGCTATTCAGAATATTATGTATCAGCAGATGTTAGGAAAAGCTGAAAGTGATGCTACTGATGAAGAAAAAAATGCAGCAAATGAACAGGCAAAAGCTTACGTAGAACAGAACAAAAAAGATATTGATGCTGATCCAGATGGATATGTAAGATCTAATTTTGGTGCCGATGCAGCTGATCAGCTGAAAGAGCAGGCTGACCAGTTTATCGAAAAGGCAAAGTCAGATGAAGGTGTGGATATGGGAAATGGTCAAACAACGACTATTGAAGATGTCACCCAGAATACAATGGCAACGGAGAAAATTATTGATACAGATAATGACGGTGTCAATGACAAGACGGCCAATGAAGCAATTGAGCTTTATACAGCCCAGGCTTCAAGTCAGATGGCAGATGGTGTTATCAATTACTGGGAAGGTTCTCAGTTTGGTGCACTTGGATTTGGCAAATCTGTATGCCTAGGATATTCTAAAGCATATACATATCTTGTACAGTGTCTGGATACAGATGTCTATCTGAAGAATCCAGATGCTGGGTATAAAAGTGAAAACTGGAAAACTGCAGAAGAATTATATTATAAAGATGGAAAACTTGATATTGATGCAGGATATACCGTTGACCTTGTAAGAATTACATTTAAGTCAAGTGTTTCTATGTTTGGTAAGGAAGATCCGGACTTTGGATCCGATCACTACTGGAATGCAGTAAGATTAAATGGGAAATGGTATTACGTAGACCCATGCTACACAGATGTATACACAGAGGTTATGAGCCGTGATCGTGTTGAGACAGATGGAGACATGAACCATGCCTTCTTCTTGTTCAGTGATACAAGCGCAAGAAAGCTGTATGACGGAAACATGGATACGACAAAACCTGGTGATGGACTTCGGACACTGTACAGAAAGGCAGCAACAGACCAGTCTTACGAAAAAGCATGGGTAGCCCGTGCGGCAAGTAACGTATATTCTGACGGAACATACATGTACTACCTGTATGATTCTACAGATTTGTTTGCACGAGCAGACAGCATGTCAAATATGGGATCAAGCTCAAGTTCAAGCAGTGGCACGAAAGCTACGGAGTATAAGCTGGTTCGTCATAAAATAACAGATAAGGACGTAGTATCCGATAAAGATGCAGACAGTGATTACGAGACATTGATTAACTTTACCGATAAGGAAACAGACGCTGATGGCAAAGAACAGAATGTTGTTACAGTTTTGAAAGATGGAAAAATGCAGAAAGATGAAACGCTTACAAAACTGTATGAGCAGTTCAAGGATGAGCAGAAAATCTATCCTTCTATTGGATTGACAGCAGCATACTATAGTGGAAAACTCTATTTCAATGTATCCAATGATCTGATGTCATATGATCTTAAAACTGGAGAAGTAGCAACAGTAAAAGAATACAATACAGTATCTGCAACACGTGATTTTTCAAAGCTGTTTGGTGGCATGGCATTCACAGTAACAAAAGATGACAGCAAAGCTACATTTACAGTAGAAAATCATCCAATCTCAGGAGTAACAATCAAAGAAGATGGAACATTATATGTTTCTATCGCAACAAACCTTGGATTCATTTCTGGAAAGAGCAGTATTACAGATCATGATAGTCCGGGATATGAATTTGAAGAGACAGATTATAACCCGAACTATACAAACTACAAGAAATTGCAGAGTATGATGGGAAATCCGACCAATGATAACGATGAGTTTATGTGGTCTGCAAACTTTGTAGAGACAACACAGATGAGTGATCTGACTGGAAGCTCTCATAATTTTGAAACAAAATCTGTAGCTGCAACATGTGGTCGTGACGCATTCACAGAAAGTCGTTGCAAAGATTGTGGATTGATTGAAGCAGGAACACGTAAGACTCAGGAAGGTACTGCTCATGAACATCATTATATTGAGTTCAATGAAGTATATTATACAACAGCAAAGGACGGAAGCAATAATACTGGTGTCAACTATGTATGCCCGGAGTGCGGAGATTGTATTACAATGCCTGTAAAATCAAAATTAAGTGAAATTATGGGTACAGAGGATGATTACGCTGAACGCCTTGCAAAATATAATGCAGCAGCTGAGGATGCAAAAGAGGGTCATGCTTATACAGCAACGGACGCTACACTGAGTGAAGATCATACTCAGATTACATTCCAGAATCTGAAATGTGATTCCTGCTACGCAAAGAAAGACAAATTGGATTGTCTGCTTAGCAAAGATACAGATGCTGGTAACAAAGCAAATTATGATACCATTGAGAAGACATTAAATCCAAAAGCAACCGTAGATGTTGATCCGAAAAAGACAACAACTGTTGGGAGTTGTGAAGATGAAAATGGAGCAACAACCATTTATACCAAAGCTGGCAAGACAGATGCTGGTGTGAAATACACAGCAACAGCAACTGTTCCAGGTAAAAAAGGACAGCATACTTATGCTGGAACATTTAAATGGTCTGATGAAAAAAATGCAGATGGCAAGTATGATGTCACTGTAACAGATGTAAAATGTGACGTTTGCGGAAATGAGCCAAAAGCTGAACAGATTGGAACGCCAGTAGTTGCGAAAGACGATTCACAGAGCAAAGCAGCAACTTGTGAAGAGGACGGAGTAGAGGTCTGGATTGCAACTGTAGAAGTGAAGAATGCAGATGGAAGTGCAACAATCGGTACTCTTACAAGCAAGAATGAAGTAAAACTTGAGAAACTGGGCCATAAATATGGTGAACCAACCTTTAATTGGACAAAGGGTGATAATAACACCTATACAGCAACAGCATCTCGTGTTTGCAAAAATGACGCATCTCATGTAGATACAGTTAAAGCAAAAGTAGAAGAAAAATCAGAAGGAGCAAGCTGTACAGAAGCTGGAAAGGTTACTTATACAGCTACTGCAAAATTTGAGGATGGTACAGAGCGTACAGATACAAAGGTTGAAGAGGGTAAAGCACTTGGCCATGATTACAAAGTTTCCGAGAAAGATAGATGGAAATGGACAGCTGACAAAGAGAAGGGATATACAGCAAAATACACATTTGTATGCAGCCGTTGTAACGATTCCCATGAAGTAGATGCAACTGTAACAAAAGGAAAAAAAGATGGTCAGGTTATCTACACAGCAACTGCAAAATATACAGATGAAAGTGGTAAAGAATTTACAGCAACAGCTGTAAAGGAAACAAATCTTTCTATCTACTACGAAGTTCACCGTCAAGATTATGGATGGGAAGTAGACGCGAAAGATGAGGCTGACCTGAGTAAGTGGAAGAAAGATGGAATGGATTCCGGAACAGTTGGTGAATGTAAACGATTAGAAGCTATTAAGATTAAATTACCAGACGGTGTATCAGGATCTGTTCAATATCGTACACATATCCAGGATATTGGATGGGAAAGCAAATGGGCAGAAGATGGAGCTCTTTCGGGAACAAGCGGAAAGGCAAAACGTCTGGAAGCAATCCAAATAAAACTGTCAGGTAAAGTCGCTGATAACTATGATATCTACTATTGTGTACATGCTCAGAATGTTGGATGGCTCGGATGGGCTAAGAACGGTGAACAGGCCGGAACAGCAGGATACGCTTACCGACTGGAAGCAATTAGGATTAAGTTAGTTCCGAAGGGTGAAAAACCACCTAAAAATGTAGGCTCTACAGATAAGGCTATGGAAGCAAGACTTGTTGGTTACCAGACACATGTACAGGATATTGGAACACAAGATTATGTATATGATGGAGCAATGGCAGGAACAAGTGGACAGGCAAAACGTATGGAGTCTATCCGTATTAAACTTCCATCAACAATGGCTTCTGAGGGAAAAATCGAATATAAATCCCATATCGAGAATATCGGATGGGAGAAGAGCTGGAAGAAGACCGGAGAATTATCAGGTACAACTGGAAAGAGTCTTAGATTAGAGGCAATTCAGATTAAACTTTCAGGAGATATTGCTGAGAAATACGATGTATATTACAGAGTACATGCTGAAAACTTCGGATGGCTTGGATGGGCTAAGAACGGAGAAAAATCAGGAACAGAAGGCTATGCTTATCGTTTGGAAGCACTTCAGATTAAACTTGTTCCAAAGGGAACAGAAAATCCGGAACTTCCGACACCTGCATCTGCGAAGAAAGAAGCATTTATCAAAAAATAAAATACTTTATTGATTTTAAGAAGACATGGCCGAAAGGTCATGTCTTCTTACTGCGTACGCAAGAATGCTTTGAAAATTTTCTTGTGAAGTGTTCATATCTGATATATAATATTTTAAATCAAAAACTTTAAAAAATGAAAAACTTGAAAAAAATGAATAATTTGAAAAATAGAATAAAACAGTTGAAAAAAAAAAAATAATGGTATTATTTAACATAGTACTAGATGATTAGGGATATATGCTAAGGATAATATAATGATAGGGGGAACCAAAAGTGAAAAAGAAATTAATGAAAGTACTTGTGCTTTCACTTGCAACAACACTTACAGTGGGAATGACATCTGTAAGCACATTTGCTATTGATAAGAATATCAGCAATTCGCTTTCCAGTGTGTCAATTCCATCTGTCTCAGGCTATAACATTGAAGACTCAGGATTGAACAGTAAAGTGATTGCTACATTAAAAGAAAAGGCAGCAGAGCTTCAGAACAGTGGTGTATATGCAGATGCTACAAAGAGTACATACATCAAGTTCAACGGAAGTCCGGTACAGGAAGTGACTTATGACGGTAAGCCACATGGACTTTCTGCAGGAGTTTATGCTACTATTGGCAATAGCAAGGTTGCAGAAGCAGATATGTTTTATGTAGGTGTATTAGCAGATGATACATATTATGCATCATCAGAGGCTCCAACAGAAGAAGGATATTATTATGTCGCTGCCACTTATCCAGGAAGCGATGAGTATTACCCGATTATTGCTTATGGAATTGTTGTGATAAAAGCAGCTGAGACACCGGATAAACCAAATCCAAAACCAGAACCAAATCCAGAACCAAAACCAAATCCAGAACCAAATCCAGAACCAAAACCAAATCCAGGTGAGGATCCGGGTAATAGTGGTAAAGATGATAACAATAAAGATGACAACAAAGGTGCAATTGTAGATAATAATAAAAACAATACAAACACACCTACCATCAAAAAAGTGTCTGATACAACAGATAATGCGAAAAAAGCGCCTAAGACTGCTGACACAGCAAACTACGCTCTTTATCTTGTAACTCTTCTTGTAGCAGGAGTTGCAACAGTCGTTACACTTATGATGAGAAAAAGAAGAAAATAATTTTACAAATTAAGTGGTTAATTTTGTACAGAATTCCGAACAGGTAGAGATAATATGTCTGTTCGGAATTTTTTTTCTCTTTTTGCGGTTTTAGTGTATTAAAGTATTGAAATCTGTTAAAAAATAGGCTAATATAAAAAGCATAGATTTTTTGCAGCACTAGTTTAGGAAGGAAGATACATATGAATTTAAAAATTGGCGTGATCAAAGGGGACGGAATTGGCCCGGAAATCGTAACAGAGGCGATGAAAGTATTAGATAAAGTAGCCAAGCGTTACGGTCATAATATAGAGTACAGACAGTTACTGATGGGGGGAGCTTCCATCGATGTGCATGGTGTTCCTCTTACCGATGAGACAGTAGCAGAGGCAAAATCCTGCGATGCAGTTCTGATGGGATCTATCGGTGGAAACACAAGTACATCACCATGGTACAAATTAGAGCCATCTAAAAGACCGGAGGCAGGACTTCTCCGTATCCGTAAAGAGTTGAATCTTTTTGCAAACTTAAGACCGGCAATTCTTTACGATGAATTGAAAGGAGCATGTCCGTTAAAAGAAGAGATCACAGAAGGCGGATTTGATCTGATGATCATGAGAGAGCTTACCGGTGGACTTTACTTTGGAGAGAGAAAGACAGAAGAAGTCGACGGAGTGATGACTGCATTTGACAGTCTTACATATAACGAGAATGAAATCCGCAGAATTGCAAAGAGAGCATTTGACATTGCAATGAAGCGCAGAAAGAAAGTTACAAGTGTAGATAAAGCAAATGTTCTGGATTCTTCCAGACTCTGGAGAAAAGTAGTGGAAGAAGTTGCAAAGGATTACCCGGAAGTAACTTTGGAGCACATGCTTGTAGATAACAGTGCAATGCAGTTGGTAAAAGACCCGAAACAGTTCGATGTTATCCTGACAGAGAACATGTTCGGAGATATTCTTTCTGACGAGGCAAGTATGATCACAGGATCCATCGGAATGCTTGCAAGCGCAAGCCTGAACGAGACAAAATTTGGCCTTTATGAGCCAAGCGGCGGATCTGCACCGGATATTGCAGGACAGGGAATCGCAAACCCAATTGCAACAATTCTTTCTGCAGCAATGATGTTAAGATTTAGTTTTGACCTTGACAAAGAAGCAGACGCAATTGAGGCATCTGTGGCAAAAGTATTAAAAGATGGATATCGTACCATTGATATCATGTCTGAAGGAAAGACTCAGATCGGAACAGCCCGGATGGGTGATGAAATCGCAGCAAATATATAGAATACCAGTTTGGTGTATACTACACGACATTCGAATATTGCGTGAGATTGTAAGAGCGTGAAATGCGGAACAATCCGTGTGGTATGAAAGAATAATAAAAAAAGGAGAACAAAAACATGAGAAGTGATACAGTAACAAAAGGAAAACAGCAGGCACCACATCGTTCCCTTTTTAATGCACTGGGAATGACACAGGAAGAGATGGACAGACCATTAGTTGGTATTGTAAGTTCTTATAATGAAATCGTTCCAGGACATATGAATTTGGATAAGATCGTAAATGCAGTAAAACAGGGTGTTGCAATGGCTGGTGGAACACCAGTTGTATTTCCGGCAATCGCAGTCTGTGATGGAATTGCGATGGGACATATTGGAATGAAGTATTCTCTTGTAACAAGAGATCTGATCGCAGACTCTACAGAGGCTATGGCAATGGCGCATCAGTTCGATGCACTTGTTATGGTTCCGAACTGCGATAAGAACGTACCGGGACTTCTGATGGCAGCAGCCAGAATTAATATTCCGACAATCTTTGTCAGTGGAGGACCGATGCTTGCAGGACATGTAAAAGGCCAGAAGAGAAGTCTTTCCAGCATGTTCGAGGCTGTTGGGGCGAATGCAGCAGGAACACTTTCTGATGAAGATCTGTGCGAATTTGAGAACAAAGTATGTCCAACATGCGGATCTTGTTCTGGTATGTATACAGCCAACAGTATGAACTGTCTGACTGAAGTGCTTGGAATGGGACTTCGTGGAAACGGAACAATCCCGGCTGTATATTCTGAGAGAATCCGTCTTGCAAAACATGCAGGTATGAAGGTTATGGAATTATTGGAGAAAAATATCCGTCCAAGAGATATTATGACAGAGGATGCAATCCTGAATGCATTGACGGTTGATATGGCACTTGGATGTTCTACAAACAGTATGCTTCATCTTCCGGCAATCGCACATGAGATTGGTATGGATTTTGAGATTGATTTCGCAAATGGAATCAGTGAAAAGACTCCAAACCTTTGCCACCTTGCGCCGGCAGGTCCGACTTATATGGAGGATCTCAATGAGGCAGGTGGTGTCTATGCGGTTATGGCTGAGCTGAACAAAAAAGGACTGCTTCATACAGACTGCATGACCGTTACAGGTAAGACAGTAGGCGAGAACATTGAAGGAGTGCAGAACAAAGATCCAGAGGTTATCCGTCCAATCGACAATCCGTACAGCCAGACAGGCGGACTTGCAGTATTAAAAGGAAATCTTGCACCGGACGGAAGTGTTGTAAAGCGTTCTGCAGTAGTAGATGAAATGCTTGTACATGAAGGACCGGCAAGAGTCTTCGAATGTGAGGAAGATGCAATCACAGCAATCAAAGGCGGCAAGATCAACCACGGTGATGTTGTTGTTATCCGTTATGAAGGACCAAAGGGTGGTCCTGGTATGAGAGAGATGTTGAACCCGACTTCTGCAATCGCAGGAATGGGACTTGGTTCCAGCGTTGCTCTGATCACAGACGGACGTTTCAGTGGAGCTTCCAGAGGAGCATCTATTGGACATGTTTCACCAGAGGCTGCAGTTGGCGGACCAATCGCACTTGTAGAAGAAGGAGACATCATCAAGATCGATATCCCGAACATGAAGCTTGAGTTAGATGTATCTGATGAAGAACTGGCTAAGAGAAAAGAAAAATGGCAGCCAAGAGAGCCGAAGGTTACAACCGGATACCTTGCAAGATATGCAGCTATGGTTACATCCGGAAACCGGGGAGCGATCCTGGAAGTACCGAAAGCTAAATAATGATAGAACAGGAGTTATAAAGTATGCAGTTGACAGGATCAGAAATCGTAATTGAATGTTTGAAAGAGCAAGGCGTGGATACTGTATTTGGGTATCCTGGCGGAGCAATTTTAAATGTGTACGATGAATTATATAAACATCGGAATGAAATCAAGCATATCCTGACTTCCCACGAACAGGGAGCAGCGCATGCAGCAGACGGATATGCGAGAGCAACAGGTAAAGTTGGTGTGTGTCTTGCAACGAGTGGACCGGGAGCTACGAATCTTGTAACAGGGATTGCTACGGCATATATGGATTCCATTCCGATTGTTGCAATCACATGTAATGTAGGAGTTTCTCTCCTTGGAAAAGACAGTTTTCAGGAGATTGATATTACAGGAATTACGTTACCAATTACAAAGCATAACTTTATTGTAAAGGATGTAAATAATCTGGCAGCGACGATCCGTAAGGCATTTGCCATTGCGAAAAAAGGTCGTCCGGGTCCGGTTCTGATTGATATTCCGAAAGATGTCACTGCAAATAAGGCAGAGTATGTAAAAGAAAAGCCTGTAGCTGTAGAGCCATCACAGAATATCTGTGAAACACAGCTTGACACAGCAGTAGAGATGATAAAGGACGCAAAGAAGCCTTATATCTTCGTTGGTGGAGGAGCAATTTTATCCGGAGCCAGCGAAGAACTTTATACATTTGCAAAAAAAGTGGATGCACCGGTAACAGATTCTCTTATGGGAAAGGGAGCATTTCCTGGAACAGACCCGTTATATACAGGAATGCTTGGAATGCATGGAACAAAAACTTCCAATTACGGTGTCAGTGAGTGTGATCTTCTGATTGTGATCGGAGCAAGATTCAGTGACCGTGTAACCGGAAATGCACAGAAATTTGCACAGAATGCAAAGATTATCCAGATTGATGTAGATGTTGCCGAGATGAACAAAAATGTGATGATTTCTGCAGGTGTTGTAGGAGACATAAAAGTCGTTCTTGACAGATTGAATGAGCGCCTAGAACAGCAGGATCATGCAGAATGGGTGACTAAAATTCAGGAATACAAAGAAAAATATCCACTAGTTTATCATAAAGATGTATTGAGTGGTCCGTTCGTAGTAGAAGAGATTTATCGCCAGACAAAGGGCGAGGCTATTATTTCTACAGAGGTCGGACAGCATCAGATGTGGGCAGCACAGTTTTATAAATATACAAAACCAAGAACATTCCTGACATCAGGAGGACTTGGAACCATGGGATATGGTCTTGGCGCAGCTCTTGGAGCGAAGAGTGGAAGAGAAGACAAAGTGGTTGTCAATATTGCAGGAGACGGTTGCTTTAGAATGAATATGAATGAGATCGCAACTGCAGTCCGCCACAATATTCCAGTGATTCAGGTAGTCATCAACAACCACGTTCTTGGTATGGTACGACAGTGGCAGAATCTGTTTTACGGACAGAGATACTCTGCGACAGTACTGAATGATGCAGTAGATTTTGTAAAACTTGCAGAAGCAATGGGTGCAGAAGGCATCCGCGCAACAACGCAGGAAGAATTTAAATCAGCTTTTGAAAAGGCAATGAATCTTGGAAGACCGGTTGTCATCGATTGTCAGATTGACAGTGATGATAAGGTATGGCCAATGGTTGCGCCTGGAGCGGCAATCAGTGAAGCGTTTGATGAAGCAGATTTGAAGAATAAATAATAAACAAATTAACAGCTCAAAAAGAGCAAGGGAAATGGAGGCAATACTATGAGTAGAGTGTACAATTTTTCAGCAGGTCCGGCAATGTTACCGGTGGAGGTCCTTAAAGAAGCAGCATCAGAGATGTTGGATTATCAGGGTTCAGGAATGTCCGTGATGGAAATGAGTCACCGCTCTCAGGTATTCCAGAATATTATCGATGAGGCAGAAGCAGATCTTAGAGACTTACTGAATATTCCGGACAATTATAAGGTACTGTTCTTGCAGGGAGGCGCATCCCAGCAGTTCGCTGCAGTTCCTATGAACCTGATGAAAAATGGTGTCGCAGATTATATTGTGACAGGTCAGTGGGCGAAAAAAGCAGCACAAGAGGCAGAAAAATACGGCAAGGTGAATGTCATTGCATCTTCCGCAGATAAGACATTTTCTTATATTCCGGATTGTTCCGATCTTCCGATTGATGAAGATGCAGATTACGTATATATCTGTGAGAATAATACGATCTATGGAACGAAGTACAAAGAACTTCCGAATACGAAAGGCAAGACACTGGTTGCAGATGTATCTTCCTGTTTCCTGTCAGAGCCTCACGATGTAGAAAAATACGGTGTTCTCTATGGTGGAGTACAGAAAAATATCGGACCTGCCGGAGTTGTGATTGCAATTATCCGTGAAGATCTGATCCGTGATGACGTACTTCCAGGCACACCGACTATGTTAAAATATAAAACACAGGCGGACAAAGGTTCTCTTTATAACACACCTCCGTGTTATGGAATTTATATTTGTGGCAAAGTCTTCAAATGGTTGAAAAAACAGGGCGGACTTGCTGCAATGAAAGAACACAATGAGAAAAAAGCAAAGATTCTGTATGATTACCTGGATCAGAGTAAGATGTTCAAAGGAACTGTTGTACCAAAAGACCGTTCTCTTATGAATGTTCCATTCGTAATTGGTGACAAAGATCTGGAGGCTAAATTCGTCAAAGAAGCAGATGCAGCCGGATTTGTAAACTTAAAAGGTCACCGTACTGTCGGAGGTATGCGTGCTAGTATTTACAACGCAATGCCGATCGAAGGAGTGGAAGCATTAGTCGAATTCATGAAGAAATTTGAAAAGGAGAACGCTTAATATGTACAAATATCATTGCTTAAATCCAATCGCAGATATTGGATTGAATAACTTTACAGAAGATTATACAAAGATTGATACTGCAGAAGGTGCAGATGCGCTTCTCGTAAGAAGTGCAGTTATGCATGACATGGAGTTTGACAAAAACTTAAAGGTTATTGGAAGAGCAGGAGCTGGAGTTAATAACATTCCTCTGGATACATGTGCGGAGCAGGGAATCGTTGTATTCAACACACCGGGAGCAAATGCAAATGGTGTAAAAGAGCTTGTAATCGCAGGTATGCTTCTTGCGTCTCGTGATATCATCGGAGGAATCAACTGGGTCCAGGAGAATGAAGAAGACGGCAATATCTTAAAAGATGCCGAAAAGGCAAAGAAACAGTTTGCCGGCTGCGAAATCGAAGGTAAGAAGCTGGGAGTCATTGGACTTGGAGCCATCGGTGTTCTTGTTGCTAATGCAGCCGTACATCTTGGAATGGAAGTTTACGGATATGATCCATATCTGTCTGTGGATGCAGCATGGAGACTGTCCAGAAATATTCATCATGCAAAGACTGTTGATGAGCTTTATAAAGATTGTGATTATATTACGATCCATGTGCCGGCTATGGATAGTACAAAAGGTATGATTGACAAGAATGCGATTGGTCTTATGAAAGATGGTGTTGTCATTCTGAATTATGCAAGAAATGTCCTGGTTGATGAAGAGGCAGTAGTAGATGCACTTGTTTCCGGACATGTTAAGAACTATGTGACAGATTTCCCAACACCAATCGTGGCAGGAGTCAAAGGTGCAATTATCACACCACACCTTGGAGCTTCTACAGAAGAGTCTGAAGATAACTGTGCGAAGATGGCAGTTGCAGAAGTAAGAAATTATCTGGAAAATGGTAACATCCAGCATTCTGTAAACTATCCGGACTGCGACATGGGAGTCAAAGGTGAAAATACAAGAATTACATTACTTCACCATAATGTACCGAATATGATTGGACAATTCACGAAGATCCTTGCAGATGATAATATGAATATCGCAGATATGACGAATAAAAGCAAAGGTGCGTATGCATATACGATGATTGATATAGATTCTGATGTGACAGACAGTGTTATCGAAGATCTTACAAAAGTCAAAGATGTGTTAAGAGTACGTGTGATTCGTTAATTGGTACAATTGCAGGTTGATCAAACATAATCAGAATATAAAGAGGAATAGTGATGGAAGAGATTCTTGTAACTATTCCTTTTTGACGTTCAAAAGTTCATAGTCTTATTTCCAATCATGAAAAATAGAACCGCCAGCTATTAACTGGCGGTCTATAAAAATGCACATATATCTGATTATGAGAAAAATCCTATAAATTTTTCTCTGCTAAATCTTTTCTGTGTCTTTCAAGAAGAGCGTGTAATCTGTCAGTCGGACTTAATACAGAACTGATAGATACATCGTGGTTCATGGAATCGATGATCAGCGCGATGAATTTACTCATATCTGCAACTGTGAAGTATTCTCTCTCATAGAATGCAGGCGGGAGATAAGTCAGGTTCGTAGTGATCACGCGATCGATGTAACCTTTCTCATGGAATTCGTCAAATTTTCCAAATCCATCTGTGAAAAGACCAAATGTTGTACATACAAAAACCTGTTTTGCGCCACGGTCTTTCATCTGTTTAGCTACGTCCAGCATACTTTCACCGGAAGAGATCATATCATCGATAATGATGACAGATTTTCCTTTGATATCAGAACCTAAGAACTCATGTGCTACAATTGGGTTCTTTCCATTTATGACTGTTGAATAATCACGTCTCTTGTAGAACATACCCATGTCAACTCCGATAACGTTGGAGAAGTATACGGCACGGGACATTGCACCTTCATCCGGACTGATGATCATCAAGTGCTCCGGGTCAACAGAAAGGTTTGGTTCTGCGCGAAGCAGTGCTTTCATGAACTGATATGGCGGGTTGAAACTGTCGAATCCGTAAAGCGGGATCGCATTCTGTACACGCGGATCGTGGGCATCAAATGTGAAGATATTGTCTACGCCCATGTCAATCAGTTCCTGAAGTGCCAAAGCGCAGTCCAGAGACTCTCGTTTTGTACGTTTGTGCTGACGGCTCTCGTACAAAAACGGCATAATAATGTTAAGGCGGTGTTCCTTACCATTAGCAGCGGAAATCAGACGTTTCAGATCCTGATAGTGATCGTCCGGCGACATGTGGTTCACATATCCGTTGACGGAATATGTCAGGCTGTAATTACATACATCTGTCATAATAAACAGGTCCTTTCCACGGACAGATTCGTTCAGGACACCTTTTGCTTCACCGCTTCCAAAACGTGGGCAATGTGCATCTACCAGATAATTGTCCTGAAGATAAGTTGCATACATTGGTGATTTTAATTCTTCACGGTAAGAGGACTGTCTGAAGTTGACAATATAGTCATTCACTTTCTTCCCCAGTTCTTTGCAGCCTTCCATAGCAATGATCTTCAGAGGGGCTCTTGGGAAAAGCTTTTCCATCTCCTTGATATCATTACTGTTACTGTTAATCGTAGTGTTGTTCATAACGTTCTCCTGTTACATATAAATATTTCATTTCTTTTTTAATGATATTTTGTTCTAACATAACTCACATTACAGTTATATCATTTTTACCTATGTAAGGTCAATGGTATGTTTTCTATTTTATAAACTTTACAAGTTGAAGCAGATATTGTAAAATCAAGTGGATAAGATGAAAAATCGAATATTTACAGAAATGGAGATAAATATATGAGTAAACCAGTAGTAGCGATTGTGGGTAGACCGAATGTGGGTAAGTCCACACTTTTTAATGCGCTGGCAGGAGAGAAGATTTCAATTGTAAAAGATACACCGGGAGTTACCCGTGACCGAATCTACGCAGATGTCAGCTGGCTTGATAAAGATTTTACATTGATCGACACCGGTGGTATTGAACCGGAGAGCAAGGACATTATTCTGTCGCAGATGCGTGAACAGGCTCAGATTGCTATTGATACATCAGATGTGATTATTTTTATTACAGATGTAAAGCAGGGGCTTGTGGATTCCGATTCTAAAGTTGCAGATATGTTAAGAAGAAGCGGAAAGCCGGTCATTCTTGTTGTAAACAAAGTAGATAATTTTGATAAATATATGGCAGATACTTATGAGTTCTATAATCTTGGAATCGGTGATCCGGTGCCAATCTCTGCATCATCAAGACTCGGACTTGGAGATATGCTTGATAAGGTGATCGAACATTTCCCGGAGCATGCAGGAGAAGAGGAAGAGGACTCTCGTCCGCGTGTGGCAATTGTAGGAAAACCGAACGTAGGTAAGTCTTCTATTATTAACAAGCTTCTTGGGGAGCAGCGTGTGATCGTCAGTGACATTGCAGGAACAACAAGGGATGCCATTGATACGGAGATCGTTCACAATGGAAAAGAATATGTCTTTATTGATACAGCAGGGCTTCGCAGAAAGAATAAGATTAAAGAGGAACTGGAGCGATACAGTATTATCCGTACCGTAACAGCGGTAGAGCGTGCAGATGTGGTCCTTGTCGTAATTGATGCAACTCAGGGTGTGACAGAACAGGATGCCAAGGTGGCAGGAATTGCTCATGAGCGTGGAAAAGGTGTTATCATTGTGGTAAATAAGTGGGATGCTATTGAGAAAAATGATAAGACCATGCGTGAGTACGAGAATGAAGTGCGCCGTGTCCTTTCATTTATGCCATACGCAGAGATTATGTACGTGTCTGCAGTGACAGGTCAGCGTCTTCCAAAAATGTTCGATATGATTGATATGGTCATTGAGAATCAGACACTGCGTGTTGCAACAGGGGTACTTAATGAGATTCTGATGGAAGCAACAGCAATGCAGCAGCCACCGTCAGACAAAGGAAAGCGTCTGAAGATCTATTACATGACGCAGGTAGCGGTAAAGCCGCCTTCATTTGTAATTTTTGTCAATGATAAAGAACTGATGCATTTCTCCTATCAGAGATATCTGGAGAATAAGATCAGAGAGTCCTTTGGCTTCAAGGGAACATCACTAAAATTCTTTGTGAGAGAAAGAAAAGAAAGGGATAATTAGAAAATGGAACGTTTTATATGTCTACTGATTGGGTATGCATTTGGACTGATCCAGACAGGATACATCTATGGTAAGATGAAAGGAGTCGATATCCGAAAAGAGGGAAGTGGCAATGCAGGAAGCACTAACGCTCTTCGCACGATGGGAATCAAAGCGGGACTTGTCACACTTCTTGGAGACTGCTTTAAATGTGTCTTTGCAGTTGTGACGGTTTACCTGATTTACGGAAAGACTTACGCAGACATTTTCCCACTCCTTGCCATGTATGCAGGGATGGGTGCGGTACTTGGGCACAACTATCCATTTTATCTGAACTTTAAAGGTGGAAAAGGAATCGCAGCGACAGCCGGACTGATTTTAAGTACGACAAATGTATGGATGGTTTTGATCTGTTTATTTGCATTTCTCGGAATCGTGGCAGTGACACGCTATGTGTCTCTTGGCTCCCTGGCAGTTGTGATCATTTATCTGATCGAAGTGGTTGTGTATGGCCAGATGGGCGGATTTGGTGTAAAACCGCCGTATCTTTATGAAATGTATGGAATTGCGGCATTTCTGATGTTATCCGCATTTTATAAACATAAGGCAAATATTGTAAGACTCATGAACGGTACGGAGAATAAGATCAGTATCGGAAAGAAATAATAAGGAGGAAGATTATGGCAAAGGTAAGTGTGATAGGGGCAGGAAGCTGGGGGACTGCACTGGCGCTTCTTCTGAGTAAAAACGGTCACGATGTGACTATGTGGTCAATTCTGGAAGATGAGATCCGGATGCTGGATAAAGAGCGTGAGCACAAATCAAAGCTTCCGGGCGTGAAGCTTCCGGATACAATGAAATTTACAACAGATCTTAAGGAAGCTGTAGAAGGAAAAGATTTCCTTGTACTGGCAGTGCCATCTACATTTACAAGAGGAACAGCGAAAAATATGTGCCCATATGTAGCGGAAGGTCAGATCATTGTTGATGTTGCGAAAGGAATCGAAGAGGCAACTCTGATGACACTTTCTCAGCAGATCGAGGATGAAATTCCACAGGCTGATGTAGCAGTCCTGTCCGGACCAAGCCACGCTGAGGAAGTAGGAAGAGGACTTCCGACTACTGTTGTTGTGGGAGCAAAGACGGAAAAGACAGCCGAGTATCTGCAGCAGATGTTCGCAAGTGAAGTGTTCCGTGTATATACAAGCCCGGATATGCTTGGCATGGAACTTGGCGGTTCTTTGAAAAATGTCATCGCTCTGGCAGCAGGTATTGCTGACGGAATGGGATATGGAGATAATACAAAGGCGGCACTCATCACAAGAGGAATTGCAGAGATTGCAAGACTAGGTGTGAAAATGGGCGGCGCAGTTGAAACATTTTCCGGACTTACAGGAATTGGTGATCTGATTGTAACGTGTGCCAGTGTCCACAGCCGTAACCGCAAAGCAGGTTATCTCATGGGGCAGGGCAAATCCATGCAGGAAGCAATGGATGAGGTTCAGATGGTAGTAGAAGGAGTGTATTCTGCAAAAGCAGCAGTAAAACTTGGCGAAAAATATGGAGTATCACTTCCGATCATCAATAAAGTCAGCGAAGTATTGTTTGATGGAAAAGACCCGAAAGAAGCAGTTAATGAACTCATGCTCAGAGATAATAAGGCGGAGCATACAGCACTTCCGTGGGAGAAAAAATTGTAAAAGATATTAAAACAGGACGAACAACAAGAACATAAAATAGGACGAACACCTGGTATATCGAATACACTTGCTTCATGTACGAAACATTCCAATGAGCCTCTAAGGCAGTCAATCTTATCTGCAAGGGCAGTTAAGATTGACAGAGTCTCATTTCCATCGTACATAAGGCGCGCGTGTTATTTGATATATCAGGTGTTCTGTATTTTTAAGAGTAAGTTTCATGCCTTCCTGCTTAAAAAGGCTCATCGGAATGTTCCTTGCAATGGAGCAAAAAACACTACGATCCGTAAATCCATAAGCAGAAAATTCACGCATAGTAAGCAGAATTCTATACATACTCGGAATGTTTCCTGCATAATCTGTTAACAGTAAAACAAGTTCATGCATGGGGGTATTTTGATGGATAGATTTCAGGTATACAAAGATATCGAAGCGAGGACGAATGGAGAAATCTACATTGGTGTTGTGGGACCGGTCCGGACGGGAAAGTCTACATTTATTAAAAGATTCATGGATGTGCTGGTGCTTCCGGAAATGGAAGATGAACATGCCAGAATGCGTACGCAGGATGAACTGCCGCAATCTGCTTCGGGACGCACGATTATGACAACGGAACCAAAGTTCGTGCCGAAGGAAGCAGCAAAAATCCGGCTTGCTGATGACGTAGATGTGAAGGTGCGCCTGATTGACTGCGTCGGTTATATGGTAGAAGGTGCTGCCGGTTATATGGACGGGGATTCCCAGAGACAGGTGAAAACACCGTGGTTTGCTTATGAAATCCCATTTGCAAAGGCTGCCGGGATTGGAACTAGAAAAGTAATTCATGATCATTCAACCATTGGAATTGTAATTACGACAGACGGTACCATCACAGACATTCCAAGAGAAAATTACAAAGATGCGGAACGTATGACGATACAGGAATTAAATGGAATCGGAAAGCCGTTCATTGTACTTGTGAATTCAAAAGAGCCACAGGGAGAACGGGCGCAGAACACCGCGAAGAATCTGGAACAGGAATATGGAGTACGGGCGCTGCCGGTCAACTGTGAAAAACTTACCAGAGAGGATATCTGCCAGATTTTATCGGAAGTCCTTTTTGAGTTTCCGATATCTGAAATTCAGTTTTTTGTTCCGAAATGGGTGGAGATGCTTCCAAGAGACCACAAGATCAAACAAGATCTGATTGAACATGTGAGAGTGATTCTGGAACGACTTACCAAAATCCGGGATGCTCTTGGAAGTATAGATGTTTCTGAGAGTGAGTACATAGATTCCTGCAAAGTGGATCAGATTGGAATGGGTCAGGGCTGTGTGAATATCAACATTTCTATACCAGAAAGATATTATTACGAAATGTTAAGCGAGATGACGGGAACGAAGATTGCAGGACAATATGAGCTGGTTGCAACAATTCAGGAACTTGCGAAATTAAAGGAAGAATATGAAGGAGTCCGGGACGCATTTACAACTGTTCGAATGAAAGGATATGGGGTGGTCAGTCCGGTAAGAGATGAAATTACACTTTTGGAGCCGGAGCTTATCAAACAGGGAAATAAATATGGCGTGAAGATACATTCAAAGGCCCCGTCTATCCATCTGATCCGGGCGAATATCGAGACAGAGATTGCACCGATTGTCGGAACAGAAGATCAGGCGAAAGATCTTCTTACATTCATTAAGCAGGAAGCAGAAACCGAACATGGAATCTGGGAGACGAACATTTTCGGAAAATCTGTGGAAGAATTAGTGATGGATGGTATCCGGGGTAAGATTGCCATGATCGGGGATGAAAGCCAGGCAAAGCTTCAGGATACAATGCAGAAGATTGTCAATGACAGTAATGGAGGACTGGTGTGTATCATCATATAAAAATGATTTACCCCCTGCATAATTTGTGCTATACTATTTTATGAATGTCAAAAAGGAACTTAAGAAAAAAGATAAGATTTTGAATGAGATAGAAAAAATGTATGGAGGTACAATTTGATGAAAGTAGCGATTATTACTGCAAGTACAGCAGTTTATAAAGGAGAGCAGGAGGATGCAAGTGGAAAAGTAATCCGCAAGATGGTGGAGGAAGCAGGGCTTGACGTTGTGTTCATGAAGGCTCTCCCGACAGACAAAACTGTATTATCTACTGTTTTTCAGAGAATGGCAGACGGAAATCTTGCAGACCTGATCCTGACAACAGGCGGAGCAGGCTGCGGACCGGAAGACTGTACACCGGAGGCAACTATGGAAGTTGTAGACAGACCACTTCTTGGAATTCCGGAAGGTATGCGTGCACACATGCTTACACTGACAAAAAGAGCTATGTTGAACCGTGCAGCGGCAGGAATCCGTGGAAATGTTGTGATTGTAAATCTTCCTGGAAAAGCAGGAGCTGTAAAGGAATGTCTTGGATACATCTTGCCAGAGGTCATGCATGCAGTTGAAGTGGCACAGGGAATAAAATAATGATTAAAATTACTTACCTGGAACATAGCGGATTTGCTGTTGAGTGTGACGATTATGTATTGATTTTTGATTATTATAAAGGAAATCTGCCACAGTTTGATAAAGATAAAAAAATCTGTGTATTTGCAAGTCATGTGCACTACGATCATTTTAAAAAGAAAATATTTACGTGGGCAGAAGAATATGAGAATATCCACTATATTTTATCTGATGACATTGAGGCGGCAGGGCCAAAAGATCAGACGGAGCATATAGGTGCAGATGCAGATTTTAATATTTGGGATTTAAGGATTCATACACTGAAATCCACCGATGAAGGTGTGGCATTTCTTGTAAGGGTGAAAGAGAAAACATTTTTTCATGCAGGAGATCTGAACTGGTGGTACTGGGAAGAAGAGGATGATGAGACCTGGAATGAACCGATGAGACAGGCATATCAGAAAGAGATTGCAAAAATCGAGGGTGAAGAAATTGATTATGCATTTTTCCCGCTTGATTCCAGACAGGGAGAAGAGTCTGTACTTGGTATCAATTATTTTATGCGGCATACGAATACAAAGATTGTATTCCCAATGCATATGTGGGGGTATGACATTTTAGATAAGTTTTTGAAAAATTCAGTGTCGGAGCCGTATAGAGAGCGGATCATGAAGGTGAAAGAACCGGGTCAGAGCTTTTATTTCGAGGAGGAAAGATAGATGCTGGTCAGTATATACACCGATGGAGCAGCCAGAGGAAACCCGGATGGACCGGGAGGATACGGAACCATTTTAGAGTACGTAGATTCAAAAGGCGAACTTCATATAAAGGAATTGTCAAAGGGATATGAGAAGACAACGAATAACCGCATGGAGTTGATGGCAGTCATAGCTGGACTGGAAGCATTGAACCGTCCGTGTGATGTGAAGTTGTATTCCGATTCAAAGTATGTGGTAGATGCATTCAACCAGAACTGGATCGGCGGGTGGCTGAAGAAAGGCTGGAAACGTGGAAAGAATGAGCCTGTAAAAAATGTGGATCTCTGGAAACGGCTTCTGGAAGCGAAAGAGCCACACAATGTGACATTTATCTGGGTGAAAGGACATGATGGACATCCTCAGAATGAGCGATGCGATGAACTCGCAACTTCTGCGGCAGATGCAATGAGGTAAAAAAGTTCTTTCTTTTTAGAAAAAATATGATATAATAAATACTTGCAAGTAAGACAGGTGATCGCGGCTGTAATTGCCGAAAGGCAGCAGGTGAGGAAAGTCCGGGCTTCGCAGGGCAGGGTGCCGGATAACGTCCGGTGGAGGCGACTCCAAGGCCAGTGCAACAGAAATGTACCGCCTGACAGACTCTTATGAGAATGGACAGGTAAGGGTGGAAGGGCAGTGTAAGAGACTACCGCCCGGCCGGTAACGACCGGGGCACATGTAAACCCCACTCGAAGCAAGACCGTGCAGAGACAATTTGGCGGCCCGTCAAGTCTCAGGTAGGTCGCTGGAACCTGATGGCAACATCAGGTCTAGATAGATGATCACTCAACGACATAACCCGGCTTATCGTCTTGCTTGCTTTTGTTTTATTCCAATATGGTAATAAAAAAGATTTTCAGCTTCGAAAATTGAAACTGAAAATCTTTTTTTATACATTTAATTCAATGTTTATCATCAATTCATAAATAAAAGATAACTGTCTGCATAGTTAAAACAGGAAGTTTTATTTGCGTTTACCAAGTCTTCCCTGATATTTTTCTTCGCAGTATTTGCAGCGGTATACTTCTTCGTCTGAATCGGTCAGTACGAAGACATGATCCAGTCCCTGCTCAATAGAAGTGATACAACGAGGATTTTTACAGCGGATCACATTGCGGATTTCGTGAGGAAGGTGAAGACATTTTTTCGCAACAACCTTCTCATTCTGGATAATGTTGACAGTAATGTTGTGATCAATGAAACCAAGGATGTCAAGATCCATAAAATCGATCGGACATTCGATTTTCATGATATCCTTTTTGCCCATACAGTTACTTTTTGCATTTTTGATAATTGCAACACAGCAGTCCAGTTGATCTAAGTGAAGATATTTGTAAATATCCATACTTCTTCCTGCCTGGATGTGATCCAGTACAAATCCTTCTGAGATCTGACCTACATTCAGTGTATTCTTAACCATAGTATATTCCTCCTTAGACTTCGATTTCCAGTAATGTCAGAATCAGAGCCATTCGAATGTATACTCCGTACTGAGCCTGAGCGAAATAAGCAGCTCTTGGGTCATCATCAACTTCAACAGCAATTTCATTTACTCTAGGAAGTGGGTGAAGTACATACATATCCTTTGGCGCAAGCTCCATCTTCTGAGCATCCAGTACATAAAAATCTTTCATACGGATATAGTCTTCTTCATTGAAGAAACGTTCTTTCTGTACACGGGTCATGTAGAGAATATCAAGCTTTGGAAGAGCATCTTCCAGACGAACGACCTCTTCGTACTGTGCATGTTCTTTATCGAGAACATCATTGCGGATATAACTTGGAACACGAAGTTCTTCTGGTGAGATCAGAATGAATTTTACATTTTTGTAACGCACCAGAGCGTGAATCAGAGAGTGAACGGTACGGCCAAATTTTAAATCTCCGCAAAGACCGATCGTGATATTATCAAGATGACCTTTTAAAGAACGGATCGTAAGCAGATCGGTCAGGGTCTGTGTCGGATGCTGATGTCCGCCGTCTCCTGCATTGATGACAGGGATTCTGGAATGCTCGCTGGCTACCAGCGCAGCTCCTTCTTTCGGATGTCTCATTGCACAGATATCCGCATAACAGGAAATCATACGAATCGTATCTGCAACAGTTTCCCCTTTTGTTGCAGAACTGGAATCGGCAGAAGAAAAACCAAGAACACTGCCTCCGAGATTAAGCATTGCTGCTTCATGACTGAGTCTAGTACGTGTACTTGGTTCAAAAAATAAAGTTGCTAATTTCTTTCCATCACATGCATGAGCATATTTCTTAGGGTTCTTTTCGATGTCCTGGGCTAAATCCATAAGATTGTCTAATTCTTCCACTGTGAAATCAAGTGGACTCATCAAGTGTCTCATAAAATCCTCCTTCGCGACGTTTACTTAAAAGTCTCTGTACATAATATAACAAACCTGTCAGATTTTCAATGTAAAAATAATTTTTTTTGAATGTAAAAAATAATTTTTTTGAATCTGTAATCAGGATAAGAATGTAAGGTGGATTTTAGATATGAAATGTATTATAATGCAATAGTGTCAGTATAGAGAGGCGAAGGATGCAAGTGATACTGACTATGGTATTTGTAAAGGAGACAAGATGGATGGCTACATTAGAAGAATTAAGAGGACAGTTAGATGTCGTAGATGATCAGATCGTGAAGTTATATGAAGAGCGAATGAAAATATGTGAACAGGTTGGAGAATATAAGGTCGAAGCAGGAAGAAAAGTATTTGACCGTGTAAGGGAGAAAGAAAAGCTTCAGAATGTGGCATCAAAAGTTTCTTCTGATTTTGATAAAAAAGGAATTCAGGAACTATATCAGCAGCTTATGTCCATGAGCCGCAAGTTACAGTATCAGCAGCTTGTGAAGGCAGGAGCTCTTGGAAGACTTCCTTTTATAGAGATTGATTCACTTGGCGTGGAGAAAGCGAGAGTCGTATTTCAGGGCATGGAAGGTGCTTATGGACAGGCAGCTATGAAGACCTATTTCGGAGAGGACTGCAACAGTTATTCCGTCCGTACATTCCGGGATGCAATGGAAGCAATCGAGGAGGGCGCCGCAGATTATGCAGTGCTTCCAATCGAAAATTCTACAGCAGGTGCGGTAAACGAAGTCTATGACCTTCTGGTAGAATTTGAAAATTATATTGTAGGAGAAGTCATAATTCCAATCACGCATACACTGGCAGGACTTCCAGGGACACAGCTTTCTGAACTGAAGCGAGTGTATTCTAAAGCGGAAGCGCTGATGCAGACGACCAGGTTTTTGGAAGAACACAGTGACTGGCAGCAGATCAGCGTGGCAAATACAGCTATTGCAGCAAAGAAAATCCTGGATGACCAGGACCGAACTCAGGCGGCAGTCTGCAGTGCCTATGCGGCAAAGGTCTACGGACTGGAAGTGTTAGAAGACAACATTAATGATGAATCCGGAAACTGTACAAGATTTATTATTGTGACGAACCAGAAGGTGTTCTTGAAAGGGGCAAAGAAGATCAGTATTTGCTTTGAGGTTCCACATGAGAGTGGATCGCTGTATCATCTACTGTCACATTTTATTTATAATGATCTGAATATGTCAAAAATCGAGTCCAGACCAATTGAGGGAAGAAGCTGGGAGTACCGTTTCTTTGTAGATTTTGAAGGCAATCTGGAAGAACCAGGTGTGAAGAATGCACTTAGGGGCTTGCGGGAAGAGAGCAGAAGCCTGAAGATACTTGGAAATTACTAATAACAGTGTGGGAGTGCCGGACATAGAGTAATCCGTTAGAGGATTTGTATAATAGAAAATATAAAATGACATAAAAAAGGAGACATCGAGGAAATGAGAACGAATGAATTGATTTTATATAAAGATATGGAAGACGGGGAACTTCTCCAGGACATGACATTTCTTATGGAGAACTATAATAATGAATATTACAATGAGGACGATATGAAGAGTCTTCTGTATTCTACTATTGGTGATCTGACAGAGTTATCAGTCAGTCACGGATTTGAAGGAAATCTGTGGCATACTTATCTGACTTACCTTATGGTCAGTCATGAGAATGCATACAGCACTTCCTGTGAGATTGTCGGACCGGTCGAAGGAAGTATTAATATTGCAGCACTGCATGATTTTAAGATTTTTAAAGAACTGTTTGACTATGATTTCCAGAATCTTGGAGAGGTACTTGGAGAAGACGGACTTGCCATGATCCGGGATTACAAGGGGGTCAATGGACATGGACAGGTCTTTAATGAGAGAATCCGTGACCGTATCTGTGACCTTGCAAAGGTACTTGATGGAACGAAATGTGCAGAAGAATTTAAAGAGAAAGTAACACAGTTCTACAAGGAATTTGGCGTTGGCAAACTGGGGCTTCACAAAGCATTTCGTATTGAGCATACCGAAGAAGGGGCAAGAATCGTGCCGATCACAAAGATTGCTCATGTGCACCTGGATGATCTGGTGGGATACGAGATGGCAAAGAAAAAACTGATCGACAATACAGAAGCATTTGTTATGGGAAGAAAATCCAATAATTGTCTGTTATTTGGAGATGCCGGAACCGGAAAATCTTCTTCTATCAAGGCAATCCTGAATCAGTATTATGATCAGGGCCTTCGTATGATCGAAGTCTATAAGCATCAATTCCAGGATCTCAATGATGTAATTGCGCAGATTAAGAACCGTAATTACAAGTTCATCATATACATGGATGATCTGTCATTCGAGGAATTTGAGATTGAATATAAATATCTGAAAGCGGTCATCGAGGGAGGACTTGAGAAAAAACCAGATAATGTGCTTATTTATGCAACATCTAACCGAAGACATCTGATCCGTGAGACATTTAAGGATAAAGAAGATAGAGATGAAGAATTACATACAAATGATACCGTACAGGAAAAGCTGTCACTGGTAGCAAGATTTGGTGTGACGATCTACTTTGGAAGACCACAGAAACGAGAGTTTCAGGAAATCGTGTGCCAGCTTGCCAAGAGAAATAATCTTAATCTAACAGAGGAGGAACTCCTGGCAGAGGCAAATAAATGGGAGTTAAGTCACGGAGGAATGTCAGGAAGAACTGCACAGCAGTTTATTGATTATCTGGCAGGAAAAGAGGCGTAATCATGAATGTATTTTTGCCGGCAGATATTCTGACGCTGGCTACAGCAAAAGTGTGTTATGAAAATTATAAAAAAACACATTCCGATACAGAAAATGCAAATGCTCCGGTAAGATATGCGATGGTGGAGCTGGAAAATATTCACGATGAAGCGTTGAAATTTTCTCCGATTCATCGAATTGTTACAGAGACAGATGAAGAGGAATTATTAGAGGAGCTTCAAAAAACATGTTGCGCCCCGGAAGGATATCCAGTACAATGGTATACGAAAGAGCGCCAAGGTGTTCTTTATTTAAATCCGAATAAAAGTAGGCTTGCAGTCGCAATTTTACAGAATTTTTTAGACGAATATCTGAAAAACCATAGAGGACAGATGGATTATATACATGGAGAAGAGGCATTAAAGAACCTGGCAGAGAAGGAAAATGCGGTTGGCTTTTTATTGCCTGCAATGGAGAAAAGAGAGTTGTTTCCTTACGTGACTGAAAGTGGAACACTTCCAAGAAAGACATTTTCCATGGGACATGCGACGGAGAAAAGATATTATTTGAAAGCAAGACAGATTCGCTGATATGACTAGAAAAGATAAAATCATAATAATATGGAGGTAAAAGGATGAAAACATCATTAGTTATTATGGCTGCCGGGATCGGTTCCAGATTTGGTGGAGGAATTAAGCAGTTAGAGCCGGTTGGAATGCATGGAGAGATCATTATGGACTATTCCATTCATGATGCAATCGAAGCTGGATTTAACAAGATTATATTTATTATCCGCAAGGACATAGAGGAAGCCTTCCGGGAGGTTATCGGAGAGAGAATCGAAGCTATCTGTAGACAATTAAACGTAGAGATTGACTATGCATTTCAGGCAATCGACGATCTTCCAAAAGGAGTAAAACTTCCAAAAGACCGTACAAAGCCATGGGGAACAGGCCAGGCAGTTCTGGCATGTAAGGGGCTTATAAAAGAGCCATTTGCGGTAATTAATGCAGATGACTATTATGGAAAAGAATCATTTTTTAAACTGCATGATTTTCTGGAGGAGTACACACCGGAGAAACCGACAGATTTTTGTGCGGCAGGGTTTATTCTGAAGAATACACTCAGTGAAAACGGCGGCGTTACAAGAGGTGTATGCCAGGTCAATGAGAATGGATACCTGACCGGAATTGACGAGACAAAGAACATTGTAAAAGTGGGAAATAAAGCAGCAGTCCAGAAAGAAGACGGACAGGAGCCAATTGATGAGAATTCCCATGTATCGATGAATATGTGGGGACTGACACCGGAGTTCGTAGAGACACTGGAAAAAGGTTTCAAGGAATTTTTTGAAAAACCAGATGTGGATGTGCTAAAGGGAGAGTATCTGCTTCCGATTTACATTGATGAGTTACTTCAGAAAGGCGAAGTGACTGTAAAAGTCCTTGAAACACAGGATAAATGGTTCGGAGTTACTTACAAAGAAGATAAGGACTCAGTTGTAGAATCTTTCAAGAAGTTGATTGAAGAGGGCGTTTATAAAGAAAAGCTGTTTGATGATATTCTGTAATAAATGATAGAATAAGTGAAAATCGTAAGTACAATACGAAAAAGGTCGTGCGGGAATTAATCCTGCACGACTTTTATGTTGCTGATGTCAGAGTCAATAACGAGAGAGTAGTTTGTATAATAAACCACAAACCCGGGTTTTGCTCCGTTTGGTTTCTTGACATGCTTCTTTTCAATGTAGTCAATCTCGACTTTATCACTGCCGCGGTTCTTAGAATAATAAGCAGCCAGCCGTCCGGCTTCTTCAAAAGTACGGTCCGGAAGTTCATCGCCATTTGTCTTGACAATGACGTGGGATCCGGGAGCACCTTTTGCGTGAAACCACCAGTCACCGCCATTTGCAAAAGAGAAAGTCAGTTCATCGTTCTGGATATTATTTTTACCAACGTAAATGTCATATCCGTCACTGGAGATGTAGTGCATTGGTTTGTTAGTCAGTTTTACTTTTTTCTTTGTGAATTTTCTGCGCACATAGCCGCTGGCAGTCAATTCTTCTTTGATCTGTCCCAGATCCGCTTCGCTTAGAGCAATGTCCAGAGAGTTGCTGACGGATTCCAGATAGCGGATCTCATCAGCTGTCTCCTGGATCAGTTCGGACAGCGCCTCAAAAGTACGCTTCTGCTTATTGTATTTTGCAAAATATTTTTGTGCATTTTCCTGAGGAGTTTTCTGTGGATCCAATGGAATCGTAATATCTTCGTTCGTATAGTAATTCAGGCAGGTCAATGACTTTGCTTCCGGATCCAGGTTGTAACCATAAGTGTTGATCAGTTCTCCGTAAACTTTGTATTTTTCACGGCCTTCGGTTCCTTGTAGTTGTTTGGATTGTAAGTCATATTTTTTTCTTGCACGTTCCAGATTCGTCTGCACAACATGGCGCAGGTCTGCACTTTTCTGACGTATCCGTGTTACGGTGTTGCGAGTCGAATAATAAGTGCGAAGCACCCGTGAGATGGAATCGAAGCATTCTGCCCGGTAATTTCCATAATGAGAAAATGGAATGGCGGTGAATTCTTTTGGCACTTCGTTGCTATAGTAAATCACTGGGTGGAAATTTCCTTCCTTCAGGTCTTCGATATAGTAGGAAAACTGGCGGTACAGGTGAATGAGCATATCTTCGGAAATGTCGGAAGCCGGAATATCCGTATCCAGTCCGGACTCCGAGACGATATGTTCCGCTACTACAGGACTGATACCGGTAAAGCTTGTGTAGATTGCTTTTCCAAGGGCAGCAGGTTTTTCTCTCAGTGCCAGGACAAAGTTTTCAAAAGAAACTGTGAGCGGGTCCAGTTTAGACATCGTGTCCGGGATAAAATAGGTTCTTCCAGGAAGGACTTCCCGGACAGAACTCATTTGTGCGGAAACATGCTTAATGCTGTCCAGAATCTTATCTTTATCATCGCAGAAGATGATATTGCTGTGCTTGCCCATGATTTCTACGATCAGACGCTTACGGCAAAGGTCCCCCAGTTCATTTAAATGCTCAATATCAAAGAATAAAATACGTTCCAGACCAGGCTGTGAGATAGCCGTGATACGCCCATTCCCAACATATTTGCGAAGAAGCATACAAAAACCAGGTGCAGTCATAGGACTCGGTTTATTCTCATCAGTGAGATAAATCAGTGGAAGAGATGCACTTGCAGAAATATATAGTTTGCGTTGTCCTTCGGGTGTTTTTATTGTGATCAACAGTTCGTCCGGTTCCGGCTGTGCAATTTTGTAGATGCGTCCGCCAAGGATAGAATCGGAAAGTTCTTTTCGGACTGCTGCGATTGTTGTTCCGTCAAATGCCATAATATAAGCACTCCTTTAAAATAATGTTATAAATGTATGATAAATGTTTACTTTTCATATCATACCATAGTTGACTCAAAAATCCAAATGAAGTATAATAAAACGTACGGTTAAAACCGTATTTATTACTGAAAAGAAGAGGTAATACACATGATCAAGAGTATGACCGGTTTCGGAAGATGTGAAATATCAGAGGGAGACCGCAAGTTTACCGTAGAGATGAAAGGTGTGAATCACCGCTATCTGGATATGAGTATCCGTATGCCGAAGAAACTGAATTTCTTCGAGACGGCAATCCGGACAGAGATCAAGAAAAGAATCCAGAGAGGAAAAGTAGACATCTTTATCAGCTATGAGGATTTATCTGACGGACAGGTTTCATTAAAGTATAATGAAAGTCTGGCAGCAGAATATCTTGAATATTTCAAGCAGATGGAAGAAAAGTTTGGCATTGAGAATGATGTCCGTGTGTCTGCACTTTCCAGATATCCTGAGATATTTACAATGGAAGAGGGCAGTGAGGATACCGATGAACTTTGGAAGGGACTTAAAAAAGCACTGGATGGAGCCGTTGACGGATTTGTAACTACAAGGACTGCAGAGGGAGAACATCTGAGAGAAGATATTCTTGCAAAGCTTGATGGAATTCTTGAGATGGTAGCATTTATCGAGGAGCGTTCTCCGAAGATCGTTGCCGAGTATAGAGAAAAGCTGGAAGCCAAAGTTAAAGAACTTCTTGAAGATACGCAGATTGAGGAGAATCGTATTGCAGCAGAAGTTGTGATTTATGCAGATAAGATCTGTACAGATGAAGAGGTCGTACGACTGAAGAGTCATGTCGTACATATGAAAGAGACGCTCCAGTCAGATGAGGCAGGAATCGGACGCAAGCTTGATTTTATTGCACAGGAGATGAACCGTGAAGCAAATACAATCTTGTCAAAGGCAAATGACTTGGAAGTTTCCAATACAGGAATTGGGTTAAAGACAGAGATTGAGAAGGTCAGAGAACAGATCCAGAACATTGAATAAGAGGTATAGCTATGAATAAAGAGGGAATTCTTATTGTAGTATCCGGGTTTTCCGGTGCCGGCAAAGGTACGATTATGAAAGCACTTCTGGAGAGATATGATAATTATGCATTATCCATCTCTGCAACAACAAGAAACCCAAGACCGGGAGAAGAAGAAGGAAAGGCTTATTTTTTCAAAACAACTGAAGAATTTGAAAAAATGATTGCGAAAGATGATTTGATAGAGTATGCTATGTACGTGGGAAATTATTACGGAACACCGAAAGCATATGTGGAAGAGCAACTTTGTGCAGGGAAAGATGTAATCCTGGAGATTGAAATCCAGGGCGCATTGAAAGTCAAAGAAAAATTTCCGAATACATTATTACTGTTCGTAACACCTCCGAGCGCAGAAGAACTCAGAAAGCGTCTGGAAGGACGGGGGACTGAGACACAGGAAGTCATCGATGGGCGTATGAAGCGCGCTATTGAAGAGGCAGAATATATGAATCAGTATGATTATCTGGTCGTGAATGATGAATTAGATGTGTGCGTGGAAGAGATGCATCATCTGATTCAGGGAGAACATGAGAGATGTTTCCGTAATCAGACATTTATAGAGCATATGAAGAGAGAGTTGAAAGGAGAATAGTGTACATGTTACATCCATCTTACACAGACTTAATGAAGGTCGTTAATAAAGACGTTGAGGAAGGCGAGACAAAGGTTGTTAACAGCCGTTATTCTATCGTTATGGCTACAGCTAAAAGAGCACGCGAGATTATTGATGGTTCTATGCCATTAGTAGATACAAAGCCGGGTGAGAAGCCGCTTTCTATCGCGATCAGCGAGATGAATCAGGGAAAGATCACTATACTTGCTGAAGAAGAGGCTGCAAAACTTGCGGAACTGGAAGCAAAGCAGGCAGAGGAGAATGCAGAGGAAGATTTCTTGAATATTCAGGAAGAGGATTCAGAGAAAGACGCAGAAGCAGTAGAAGAGTCTGAAGATAACGAATAGAGAGATTATTACACGGTGTGCCGTGTGCCTGAGGCAGATACCGTCTGGTATCTGCTTTTTAAATAAGACATACAAGGAGAACTATATGAATATTTTATTTATATCCCTCGGCTGCGATAAGAACCTGGTGGATTCAGAGGTCATGCTTGGGCTTTTGGATAAAAAGGGATATCAGATCGTAGATTCAGAAGAAGACGCAGATATTATTGTTGTTAATACCTGCTGTTTTATTCATGATGCAAAGGAGGAAAGTATTCAGACCATTCTTGAGATGGCAGAGTACAAAAAAGAAGGGAAGCTGAAAGCTCTGATCGTGACCGGGTGTCTGGCACAGCGTTATCAGCAGGAGATTATTGACGAGATACCGGAAGTTGATGCAGTACTTGGAACTACTTCTTATGATCATATCGTAGAAGCGGTGGAAGAGGCTCTTGCGGGAAATGGACATGTTGTTCTGGAAGATGTGGATGCACTTCCAGATGTAAAAGAAAAGAGACTTGTAACAACAGGCGGGCATTATGCATACATGAAAATTGCCGAAGGCTGCGACAAGCATTGTACTTACTGTATCATCCCCAAACTTCGTGGTAACTACCGCAGTGTTCCGATGGAGAAGCTGCTGGCAGAAGCGAAAGACCTGGCTGATCAGGGAGTAAAAGAATTGATTCTTGTTGCACAGGAAACGACCGTATACGGAAAGGATTTATATGGAGAGAAATCTTTGCATAAATTGCTCCGCGAGCTTTGTAAAATATCCGGAATCCAGTGGATCCGAATTCTTTATTGTTATCCAGAGGAGATTTACGATGAACTGGTTCAGACGATTAAAGAAGAAAATAAAGTTTGTCACTATCTGGATCTTCCGATTCAACATGCAAGTGACGCAGTGCTAAAAAGAATGGGAAGAAGAACTTCAAAAGCTCAGCTTGTAGAGATTATTGAAAAGCTTCGAAAAGAGATCCCGGATATTTCTCTTCGTACCACATTGATCACAGGATTTCCGGGTGAGACACAAGAACAGCATGAAGAGCTGAAGGATTTCGTAGATGAGATGGAATTTGACAGACTTGGAGTTTTTACTTACTCACCGGAGGAAGATACACCAGCTGCAACTATGACAGAGCAGATCCCGGAAGAAGTCAAGGAAGAACGCCAGGCAGAATTGATGGAACTTCAGCAGGAAATCGCATTTGATCTGGCAGAAGATATGGTCGGACGTGAAGTTCTCGTTATGATTGAAGGAAAAGTTGCAGATGAAAATGCATATGTAGGAAGAACTTATAAAGATGCACCGAATGTGGATGGCTTGATCTTTATCAATACAGACGAAGAATTGATGAGTGGAGATTTTGCAAGAGTCCGCGTGACAGGTGCACTGGAATATGATTTGATAGGAGAGCTGATATAATGAATTTACCAAATAAACTGACAGTATTACGAGTTATCATGGTTCCGTTTTTTGTATTTTTTATGTTGACTGATGTGGGAGGACCGGCAAATAAATGGATCGCGTTAGTTTTGTTCTGTGTTGCCAGTCTGACAGATATGCTGGATGGTAAGATCGCCCGTGCAAGAAATCTTGTGACAAACTTTGGAAAGTTCATGGATCCTTTAGCAGATAAGCTGCTTGTGTGTTCTGCTATGATCTGTATGATTCCGTTAGGAAAATTACAGGCATGGTTCGTCATCATCATTATTGCCCGTGAGTTTATTATTAGCGGATTCCGCCTTGTGGCTGCAGATAATGGAATTGTCATCGCAGCAAGTTACTGGGGTAAATTTAAGACAGTATCCCAGATGTTCATGATCATTGTATTGATTGCAGATCTTGGAGGTGTGTTCGATATCGTTGGCACAGTTCTGATCTGGCTTTCACTGATCCTGACAGTTGTATCACTGATCGACTATATTGCAAAGAATGTGCAGGTGCTGACACAGGGAGGTATGTAATGATCGTACGTGAACTGGAAAAACAGGAAAGAAAATACGCTCTGGATATTATCTGGAGCGTTTTTTGCATGGATGTGGCCGAGGTGTATGAACAGGAAGGGATTGATACATTTCGCGAATATCTAAAACAGGAGAATATTGACCAGCTCTGTGATAGCGGCGAACTTCTGATGTTCGGTGTATTTGAACAAGAAGAACTGGAAGGAACCATATCCCTTCAGAGGCGGGGACACATTTGTAATTATTATGTGCGCAGATCCTGCCAGGGAAAAGGTGCTGGAAGGTTACTTTTTGACTATGCGAAAAGGTATTGTAAGGAAGAACTGCATAAGACTATTATGACCGTTGATGCTGCTCCGGAGGCGGTGAAAAAATATATCCACATGGGCATGAAATCAATCGATGAGATGCAGATGATACATGGAAAATGTTATGTGCCTATGGCAATGGAAATTCTTTAGTAGAATGACTATAAAAAGCGGGCCAAACAATTTAAAAATGTAGCGTAGTGCCAATTGACGAAAAATGTTATTTATGAGAGAATAAAAAAGGATATGGTGTTAAACTTATAACAAACACTATTTATAAAACACACATAGTTGAAAGGAGTTTTAAAATGATTTATTCACAAGAAGTAGAAATGATGTGTCCGGTAGCGCAGGGCGCTAATCACGGACCAGCTCCGATTCCGGAAGAGGCAAAATGGGTTCAGGCTAAGGAGATCAAAGATATTTCCGGTTTTACACATGGCATTGGCTGGTGTGCTCCTCAGCAGGGTGCTTGTAAGCTGACACTGAATGTGAAAGATGGAATTATCCAGGAGGCATTGGTTGAGACAATCGGCTGCTCCGGAATGACACATTCAGCTGCTATGGCTTCAGAAATCCTTCCAGGAAAAACTATTTTAGAGGCATTGAATACAGACCTTGTCTGTGATGCAATCAATACAGCAATGCGTGAGTTATTCTTACAGATTGTATACGGAAGAACTCAGAGCGCATTTTCTGAAGACGGACTTGCTATCGGAGCAGGACTTGAGGACCTTGGAAAAGGACTCCGCTCTCAGGTAGGAACAATGTACGGAACATTAGCAAAAGGACCTCGTTATCTTGAGATGGCAGAGGGTTATGTAACAGGTATCGCACTCGATGAAGCAGGCGAGATCATCGGATACCAGTTCGTAAATCTTGGAAAACTTACAGACTTCATCAAAAAAGGCGATACACCGAATGATGCATGGGAAAAGGCAAAAGGACAGTATGGTCGTGTTGAAGACGCAGCAAAGATTATTGACCCAAGAAAAGAGTAGGAGGACTTTTTAAAATGGCTTTATTTGAATCATATGAAAGAAGAATTGATAAAATCAATGAAGTGCTGGCAGGTTATGGAATCGCTTCAATCGAGGAAGCACAGAAGATTACAAAGGATGCCGGACTTGATGTATACAATCAGATTAAGAGCATTCAGCCAATCTGTTTTGAGAACGCATGCTGGGCTTACATAGTAGGTGCTGCAATTGCAATTAAAAAAGGCTGTAAGACAGCAGCAGAAGCAGCAGCAGCAATCGGTGAAGGACTTCAGTCTTTCTGTATTCCAGGATCTGTAGCGGATCAGAGAAAAGTTGGTCTTGGACATGGTAACCTTGGA
>OKRW01000148.1_pt1 | contig 70380 bp, 57 predicted proteins | sample 1601151 | NCBI WGS metagenome assembly OKRW01 (sample SAMEA3541471, study PRJEB24748) | human gut metagenome | biome: human gut; feature: human-associated habitat; material: faeces | place: China | collected 2012 | reverse complement strand
TCGGGATCGAGAAGGTCCCCTACGGCGGGCTGCTGATGTCGCCGGCCGCCATCGAACGCGCCAGGCGCGAGCGCGGCGAGGCCCCGCTGGCCCTGTAGCCCCGGGAACCGAATAGAGCGACCCGCCGAAACCCGTCCGGATGAGTTCGAGAGCGAACCCGCGCGGGCGGGCGGAGCCATGCCCCGAACCCATCCGAACGGCCCCGGAGGCCCCGCGAGGCGCGAGCGCGAGCTGGGAAAACGAGGGACGGGCGCACAGACGCCCGTCCCGTTAACTGCGGAAACGCCATTCCCGTGCGCTATGTTCGGTTAACTTTGCAATTCAACCGGCAACGACGATACACCGCTTTCGTCAGGCGTTTTGCCACATATGATCAAGCGGTCCGCTCCCCTTTCCCAGATCGAGGCCCGCCGAGAGTGCACCCGTGAGGTATTCCTTGGCCGCCGCAACCGCGTCGGGAACGGATAACCCGCAGGCAAGACCGCATGCGATGGCAGAAGAGAGCGTGCATCCCGTCCCATGGGTATTGCTCGTCGGAATCGCCTCATGGCGGAACCAGTGGGTCTCGCCCGAACGGGTTGCGAGCACGTCGTTGGCGTCGTGGGCACCGTGCCCTCCCTTCACCAAGACGTTGACCCCAAGCGAGCGGGCAAGGCTTACAGCCGCGCGCTCGCATGATTCCTCGTCCGACAACTCGCAACCGCAAAGGACCTGCGCCTCGGGAATGTTCGGAGTTATGACGCTCGCCCGGGGAAGAAGCTCCTCGATAAGCGCCGACACCGCGTCTTCGCCGATAAGACGCGCGCCGCTCGTCGCCACCATGACGGGATCGACCACGATGTTTTCCGCATGCCACTTGTCGAGGCTAGCAGCAATCACGCGGATGATCTCAGCCGACGACACCATGCCGACCTTCACCGCATCGGGGCGGATGTCGGAGAAGACCGCGTCGATCTGCTCCGAGACGAACGCGGCGGGCACCTCGTGCACCCCCGTTACCCCGAGCGTGTTCTGCGCAGTGAGCGCAGTGATGACCGTCTCGGCGAACAGGTGATGCGCCGCTATCGTCTTGATGTCCGCCTGAATGCCCGCGCCGCCGCTTGAGTCCGATCCAGCTATGCTCACGACCGCCTTCATGCGCGCCCCCTACTTCTCGAGCAGCGCCACGACGTCGTCGGTAGAAAGAACGCAGGCGGCATAGCAGGTCTTGAAGTACTCAAGCCCCTCCTCCTGGTTTCCTACGAGAAACGTCGCCGTCGCGTCGCCTGCAACGATAAGGTTATAGTTGTTGAAGTACGCGTCGGCGAGCGTATGACGAACGCAGATGTTAGTGTCCATTCCCGTGCAAATGAGCGTGTCAACGCCGAGCTCGTCGAGCAGAAGGCGCAGTCCCGTCTGGAAAAACGCGCTGTAGCGGCGCTTCTCGATGGTGAAATCGCCCTCCTTGGGGTCAAGCAGCGGCGAGGTCTGCGCCTCGGGGGTGCCGGCGATGCCGTGATTGCCCCAGAGCAGCAACTCGCGATCGAGACCGGGGATATGGGCGTCGTTCGTGAAAATGACGGGGACGCCTGCGCGCCGGGCAGCCGCCGCAATGCGGGCGGTGTTCTCAATTGCGGGCAGAAGCGTCTGCTCGAGCGGGGTTCCCGTCGGGTCGCCGAGCTCGTCGATTACGAGCAGGGCTGTCTTCTTCGCATCGAAATTCGCGAGGTCGAACAGCTCGTTGTTGTTCTCGTCTCCAAGCATTGCGTCTCCCTTCGTCGTTTGCTATTCGTTGTCGAGATCGATGACCAAGCCATCCATGATCTTGTTCACCGTGCGAACCGCGCACATCTTGCCGCACATCGTACAGGTCCCCTCGTTTTCGGGAGGGGCGCTCTCGAACACTTTGCGCGGGCGCACCGGGTCGATCGCGAGCGAGAACTGCTCTTCCCAATCCATGCGACGACGGGCATCCGACATGCGCGCATCACGCTCGCGCGCACCCGGGATACCCTTCGCAATGTCGGCCGCATGAGCTGCAATCTTCGTCGCGACAAGACCCTCGCGCACATCATGGGCATCGGGAAGGCGAAGGTGCTCGGCAGGCGTAACGTAGCACAGGAAGTCTGCGCCAGAGCTTGCCGCGACGGCTCCGCCGATAGCTGCGGTGATGTGGTCGTATCCAGGGGCGATGTCGGTCACAAGCGGGCCGAGCACGTAGAACGGCGCGTTGTGGCACAGACGCTTCTCGAGCTTCATGTTCGCCGCAATCTCATCGATTGCCATATGCCCCGGCCCCTCGACCATGACCTGCACGCCCGCATCCCACGCACGCTTGGTGAGCTTGCCGATTTCGATGAGCTCACAGATCTGTCCAGCGTCGGTCGCATCGTAATTGCAACCTGGGCGCATCGCATCGCCGAGGGAAATGGTCACGTCATGCTCGTGCAGGATATCGAGCACCTCGTCGTAGTACTCGTAGAACGGATTCTCGTTGCCCGTCGCCTCCATCCACGCGAAGATGAGCGACCCGCCGCGCGACACCACGTTCATGAGCCGCCCCGTTTCCTTGAACGATTCGATGGTACGGCGATTCATGCCCGCATGGATTGTGACGAAGTCGACGCCGTCCTCAGCGTGGCGGCGCACGACGTCGAGGAAGTCCTCGGCGGTGATGGAGATGAGGGCCTTCTCGAGGTACCCGATAGCGTCGTACATGGGAACGGTGCCGATCATCGCAGGTGACTTCTCGATAAGCCGCGTGCGGAACGACTGCGTCTTCCCACTGTTCGACAAGTCCATGATCGCCTCGGCGCCAAGCTCGAAGGCAATGTCGACCTTCTCCCATTCGACCTGCTCATCGGCAAGATCGCCCGAGATACCCAAGTTTACGTTCACCTTCGTGCGAAGCCCCTCGCCCACACCCTCGGGGGAAAGCGACGTGTGGTGGATGTTCGCGGGGATGGCGATGCGGCCGGCTGCGACCCCCTCGCGGATGAAATCGGGTGCGCGGCCTTCCTTTTCAGCTACAATGCGCATAGCGGGCGTGATTTCCCCTGCGCGCGCGAAATCGATCTGCGTGATTTTGGTATGCGAAACTACCTGGCTGTTCGCCATTATTCGACTCCCTTCGTTGGCATTATCCACATCAGGTTTCGGGTCGAAGCGAAAGCGCGCTTCCTCTCAGCCCACCGCGCAGCACAGCGCCGCATGCGAGCTCCCCGGTTATGCAAAGATGCTAGGCGAATTATACGACAGAGGGAAAAGTCCGCCGCGCAATCGCCGAAAAGCCGACAAGCGTCACACGGTAGCGGGCGACGGCACGGTGGCAGCCTCACCCGTCGCAAGCGGATAGAAGACATAGAGCGTGCCCTCCTCGACGCTCACCGCCGCCGGCTTTCCCGTAAGCTCGTTCGAGAGCCCGAGCGACGTGCGGTTGGAAAGCGGCTCGTCATCGAGCGAGTATTCCAGGCCGCGCTCGATGACGCCGCGCGCCGTGTCGTTCGCTGAAAAAACCGACACCACACCTGCATCAAGTCCCTCGGGCAGCTCGAATACGTCGGGACCTGTGACGCAACGCACCGCGAAGTCGTCCCCTACCCCCGTGACATAGATGCCCCGCTCGGAGTAGCGTGCGAACAGCTGCAGGTTCGCGATCGTGTGGTCGAGGCGCTTGGCGAGCGCACCGTAGACGAAGAGCTCCTGGTTGTCCCAAAAGACTGCCTTCTCCATAGCGAGCTCCATGTCGCTTTTGTCCTTCTTCACCGGATGACGCGACACGCGACGGCACCGGGGCACATAGCCAAGGGAATCGAAGTCGCCGATCGCCATATCGGCTTCGCGCCCGATCGCCTCGAGGGAGGCAAACCCGGCATCGACCGCGATTACGAAATCGAAGGCGCCCGCGGCGTCCATCGCCCTGAAATGCTCGGCGTTGAAGTCGACCGCACCGACAAGCGCACAGGTTCCCATGGTTGATTTGTCCTTTCCGTCACTTTGAGCATGCTCGTGGTACACTATTATACGCGAGTGGGCCTGACGGTCGCGCGCCGCAAGGCGTGAGGAAAGTCCGGGCTCCAAAGGGCAAGATGCCAGCTAACGGCTGGGCGGGGCGACCCGACGGATTAGTGCCACAGAAAAGAAGACTCCCTCTTCTTGAGGGAAAAGCTGAAACGGTGCGGTAAAAGCGCACCAGCGCGTCGGCAACGGCGTGGCTTGGTAAACCCCATCTGGAGCAAGCGCAAATAGGAACGCGATACGGTGCCCTTCCGTGCGCTCGGGTTGCGTGCTTGAGACGCGTGGTGACACGCGTTCGAGATAAATGGCCGTCCCAACGACAGAACCCGGCTTATCGACCCACTCGCACTTTGAGCCCACAAATCCCGCATCGGGGCATGAAAAAGGGGCAGTTCGCTTGAACTGCCCCTTTCGCGTTTCTTGGAATATTCCCCTAGTCGAGCTCGTCGAAGGAGAAGTCGTCGTCGGCGTCACCGAAGCCCGAAAGGTCCTTCTCCACCGCAGAGGGCATGGGGGTTGCCGCCGCCACGGCGACGTTGCCCGTCTGGGGCGTGGAATATGCCACAGGCTCGGCGCTCATGGGAACCTGGACCTGCGCCGTCGCATCGGTGGCGTCGGTGTAATGCGCCGCAGCGACGGAAGCCTGAGAGCCGCCGCCAATCTCGGCGAGCTTGCGGGAAGCGTCGTTGATGAAGTCGGTGAGAAGTTCCTGATACTCCTCGCGCGCGTCCTCGCGATCGTCCTCGAGCTTGCGAATGGCATCGATGACGTCCTGCTTGTCGTTGTTGGCGCGGTCGATGATGCGCTGAGCCTCATCCTTCGCATCCTGGATGGTCTCGGCCGCGGTGTTGTTGGCCTTCGCGAGGATCTCGTCAGCGGAGCGCTGCGCGATGATGAGCGCCTGTGCAATGGCGTTGCCGTCGGCCTGCTTCTCCTCAAGCTGCGACTCGAGCTCGCGGATGCGTGCGTTTGCCTCGTCGAGTTCCTGCGAGAAGTCCTGAGCCGGAGCAGACGAAGGCGCCGGCGCGGCGACAGGGGCTTCCTCAATCGGCTTCGCCGGCGTGTCGAACCCGTCGAAGCGCGAATCGTTCAGTTGATCCTGCAGGTCGGCAATCTGGTTGTTGAGATTATCGATCTCATCGGCGACATGCTCGAGGAACACATCGACTTCGTCGACGTCGTAACCCTTGCGATCGATCGAGAAACTTTGGTTGTGGATTTCAGCCGAGGTGATAGCCATTTATCTTCCCTTCGCCAGCAAAGCCTGCATCTTTACAGCAAGCCTATCAGCAGTCTTACACCAAATTGTAATACAAGCAACGCAACGATTGGACTCACGTCCACCATTCCTCCAATCGGGGGAATGAACTTCTTGAAAAGGTTGAGATACGGATCGCAGATCTTGCCAAGGACCGTGTTGATGTCGGCGAGGATACCGCGATCAGTCGGGAACCAGGACAGCATGACGTACACGAAGATGAGCATCGAGTACACGTCGGACAGCGATACGATAAGGTATTTCAGGCTCAGCACGAGATAGCCTCCCCAGCTGCGCGTTTCACGCTCGAGATGTTCGCCACGTTACAGCACTCCCTGGTTTCGAAGCGCAAGCTTCTCCGCGTCGGTTAAGGCGTCGCCCTTCGTAATCGCGAAGACTTTGTCCCCGACGCATTCCACTCCCGCATCGAGCGCGCTCGAGACGCCGAAGGAGAAATCAAGGATGCGCTTGGAAAGCGAGTCGGGCGTATTGCGGAGCGCGAGAATGACCGCATCGCCGCCTTTAAGAGCCCGGGCGATTTTCTCAACCTCGCCGTAGCTCGCCGGCTTGAGCACCGTGCACGATCGCTTTGCCACATAGCGCGTGCCCTGCGCCTGAGCGTAAGCGGACTGGGGGTCGTAAGCGGAGCTCGCCTGCGCCGAAGCCTTCCGCGCGGTTTCGCTCATTGCCGCGGCAGCGCTCGATTGCGCGGGCTGGCGTGTGAAGGCTCCGAGCGAGCCTTCTGCAGACGCGCTCGTCGCACCAGACGTGACGCCCATATGCGAGGACGGGGTCGTGGTCGCGGCATGCTTACCCGTCGGCTTCGACTCGCCCGCCGTCGGCTCGAACAGCGAGTTCAGCCCTTCGGAGCGGGTCGGACGCGAAGCGGCTGCCGCAACGGCGGCCGATCCTTCCGGCGTCATCGTCGGGGGCAGCGAGCTGTCAACCGTGGTTCGCTCACCGCGATACGGGGTATGCGCCGTCGTCATGCGGCGCGCGCTGGACGTGGGGGTACTCGATGAGCCCTCCCCGCGCGAGTGGGCGCGCACGTCGTTGATGGACACCAGATTCGAGATGGTGGAATTCGAGCGAGCACTGCGGGTCGTTACCGGGGCGTAAGGATCATAGTCGTTTTCGGAATCGTCCGCGTATTCAGCGTATTCCGAGTAATCATCCTCGTAGTCGCCGTAGTCATCGTCGTAGTCGTCGTACCGGTCGTTCGAACGACCGCGCACGGCACCGCCGCCGAAACCGAGTTTCGATTTGAGTTCGTCCAACATGCCTTAACTCCGTTTCCTTTCTTCCTGGCAGCTCCAGTAGTGGGTTGTCTTGCATCGTTTACAAGCCGCTTTGCGTGCTATCCGCACGTCAGGGGTGGAAGGAGGCGACCTAAAACGAGTCGCTGAAAATCGCCCGTCCGATGCGAACTATGGTAGCGCCCGCACGAACCGCCTCTCGCCAATCTTCGCTCATGCCCATAGAAAGTTCATCGAACGCCTCGGCGCTTGATGCAGGGAGGGAGGCGCGAACCTTCTCCGCGAGCTTCGCCAAACCCTCGAAACAGCGACGTGCGATTTCCAAGTCACCTTGCGGGGCCATCGTCATGAACCCGCGCACGCGCACATTGGGAAGCGTCTCGCACACATCGACGAGAGCCTCTGCCTCATCGGGCGAGACACCGCTTTTGCTTTCCTCGCCCGAGACGCTCACCTCGATGAGGATATCCTGCACGATGCCCTTCTCGCGGGCGACTTCGTCGATCTTGCGCGCATGTTTCTCCTGATAGACGGAGTGGATAAGCGAGGCGGAGTCGACGATATCGCGGATGCGCCGCGACTGGATGTTGCCGATGAAATGCCAGCGGGCATCGGGGAACGCCTGTGACTTGGGAACGATCTGATCGGGTCGGTTCTCGCCGAAGTCCCGCGCACCTGCAGCGTACGCCTCCCCCACGCCCTCGACGCCGACCGTCTTGGAGACCGCGACGAGTCGCACCTCTTTGGGGTCCCTCCCCGCAAGGGCGCACTCCTGCGCAAGTTCCTCTTCGACCTTTTCATAACGCTCGGCTATTCCCATTGCCATAAACTCCTTACCTCGAACGGAAAGCAAGTGCACCATGGCGACCGCATACGCCGCCCGACGCACGATACGAGAAGAACCTGTCGGACTCGCACTTCGTGCAGGCGTGCGCAGACGCAATCCGCTCGCGCGAAAGACCCGCTGATTCGAAATCGAGGATGAGCGCCTCTTCCAAATCGACATGGCGCGCATCGGGCACGCAACCTGGCCCGATCTCGCTTGCGAAGCGCTGCGCCACATCGGGCCCCGTCTCGAAGCACGATGCGCAGATATGCGGTCCGATATAGGCATTGAACTCGGAAGGAGCCGGGGCGTCATGACCGAGCTCGCGCGCATCGAGAGCGGCAAGGCGCTTGCAGGCTGAGGATGCGATACGCGCCACGGCTCCGCGCCAGCCCGCGTGGACCACCGCCACACGCCCTGTCGGCGATACGATGATCACGGGAACGCAATCGGCGAAGCAGAGGAGCACAGCGACGCGAGGGCAGGAAACAACGAGCCCATCGGCGCCCGCATCCGCGGCATCTTGGATGCCACGCAGCGCTTCGGGGTCAGACGTCTCGATGTCCACCAGGTCGGTTCCGTGTACCTGGTTGGGCACGACGAGCGGCATATCGGGCTCGCCGAACGCACAAAGGAGCGCACGTCGGTTCCCGAGGACGACATCGCGGTCGTCACCGACATGAGTTCCCAAGTTAAGGCTTGCGTAATCGCCCTCGCTTGCCCCTCCCGCGCGGCCTGTGAAGGCAATACGAACCGACGACGCGTCATACAACGCGTCGTCGGTGAAAAGCGGGATCGAATCGATTGTTCGGGCAGCGAGGCGCGGCAACGGCAGGCTTGATGCCACCATAGCCGATTACCTCCTTAGCGCTGACGTCTCAAGAAATCAGGGATGTAATCCTCGTCGGCAAAGCGACCTGCGCTCGGTGTGGTCGAGAAAGTAACCGGAGCGCTGCTCGGCGCCGGGGTCGGATCCGTCGACGCGAACAGATCCTTGCGCGAGAAGTCGAGCGAAGACTGCTGCGGGGCGTTCATCTTGAAGCCAGTGGCGATAACGGTGATGCGAACCTGATCGCCCATCGACTCGTCGATGATTTGGCCGTAGATGATGTTCGCATTCTCGTCGGCGCATGCCTCGACGGTGCGCGCAGCCTCGTCGACCTCGGTCAGCGTGAGGTCGGGACCGCCAGCGATGGAGAACAGCACGCGGGAAGCGCCCGCGATGGATGCCTCGAGCAGGTTGGAGTTGGTCGCCTGTTGCGCCGCGTCGAGCGCACGGTTCTCGCCCGTCGCGATGCCGATGCCCATCATCGCCGTGCCCGCGTCCTTCATGACCGTGCGGATGTCCGCGAAGTCGAGGTTGATGAGACCCGGGATGGTGATGAGGTCGGTGACGCCTTGGATGCCCTGGCGCAGGGTATCGTCGGCGATGCGGAACGCGTCGAGCATGCTCGTCTTCTTGTCGACGATTTCAAGCAGTCGGTCGTTCGGGATGACGATGAGCGTATCGACCTTCTGGGAGAGCAAATCGATGCCCTGATCAGCCTGGTTGCGACGAAGGCGACCCTCGAAGGAGAAGGGCTTCGTCACGATGCCAACAGTCAGCGCGCCGATTTCCTCACGCGCGATTTCTGCGATGATGGGAGCGGCGCCCGTGCCCGTGCCGCCGCCTTCGCCGGCAGTGACGAAGACCATGTCGGCCTCGGCGAGTGCCTCGCGAATCTCTGCACGCGACTCCTCGGCTGCCTGGCACCCCACTTCGGGGTTCGCGCCCGCACCAAGCCCGCGCGTAAGCTCGTCGCCGATGTGGATCGTCTTATCGGCATCCGACATGAGCAAAGCCTGGCGGTCGGTGTTGACGGCGATGAACTCGACGCCCTTCACGCCCGCTTCAACCATGCGGTTCACGGCATTGGTACCGCCGCCGCCTACGCCGACGACCTTGATGACCGCCAAATGCTCGGAACCTATTGTGTTTGGCATTGTATCCTCCACACCTGCTGCGATTAAAATGCTGCGTTTCCCACTGTGGGTGCAGTTTTACCTGCGTTATTGTACACGATGATACCTCGATTGCAAATTGCGCGGGTCGAGGCCTTCGGCCGAGTCCATGAAAGTGCCACTATTGGGCAGCTTTACAGGGACCGCCACGTCGGGCGATCGACCACGCGCACATTGATGTAGGCGACCTTGCCTGGGTTGTCATTGAGAATCTGCAGGCACACGCGCTCTTTCTCGCGGATGCTCTGGGCCGGTCCGAACGCGATCTCCACGCCGCTTTCGAGCGTGAGCTTCGTTGATTCCGCATCGGTCGCGGACACGGTCTTCACCTGATTAGCGAGATCGGTCGTCATGCCCGAGACGATCGCAAGCGCATTGTTCACGTTCTCGTCGGTGCACTTCGTCCCAGTTTCCGCCGAGGTTCCATAGGGCACGTCGGTGATGTGAAGCGCGTTTTGCGCGTCGTCGTAGATGCGCTGGTTGAGCGATTGGCCGAGCTGGGTGTCCTGGTCGGGAATGGCCATGAGCCACATCCCGTCCGAGGAGATTGCCCACGGCTGGGTCGACTTCGCATCAGACGTGGGGACCTCAACGACCGCGGCCACTGTTCGCTCGGTCACAACGATCTGGAGCGTATGGGGGAAGATGCGGTTGCACGAGACGCTTTTCACCCACGCATCGCGCAGAAGGCTGTCTTCAATTGCCTTCGTGTCGACGCGCAGCAGCGTCTCACCCTCGGGCACCGACACGAGCGCCTGCAGGTCAGACTGCGTGAGGTGCTCGACGCCTTCGACTTTGACCTCGTCAATCGAGAAGGCGCTCGAGAAGTACAGGACCGCGGCGCAGGCGAGGAGAACCGCAATCGCCCCGAGGACAATCCCGAGCTTCGCAAGATGGCGATGGTAGCTTGCGCGCACGCGCTCAGCGCGGCTCGCGCGCTCGATATCGCCTACGCTTCGGGAGCGATAGCGTACCGAACCGCCCTCAACCGTGCGCCCACCTTGGACAGAGCGCGGCATGCCCGAGCCCGGCATGCGCGACGACTGCGGACGCGCAGAGGACCGCGGGCGCGGGGCCGGTGCGTTTTGGGGACGCCTATTCGAAGCCGAGGAGCTTGACTTCCGGCTTGAGCGCAACGCCATAAGCTTCCAATACCTTCCCCTGGACAAGTTCGATCAACGACAACACATCGCGGGCCGTCGCATTCCCCGTGTTCACGATGAAGTTCGCATGGACATCGGAGATGCGCGCGCCGCCGACGGCACTACCTTTGAGCCCCGCGCGCTCGATCAAATCGCCCGCTGACGCGCCTTCGGGGTTCTTGAAAACGCTCCCGCACGAGGGCTGGCGCAGTGGCTGAGTCGCCTTGCGGCGCTTGAGCGAGGCCTCCATCTTCCCCCTGATGTAGAAGGGGTCGGCGGGTTCCATGTTAAGCTCGCACTCGACCAGTATCTCGTCGGCGGGAAACGACGAGCAGCGATATCCCCACTCGATCTCGCTGCCGTGGCGGCGCACAAGGCCCCCCTCGGTCGAGAACGAGGTGACGCTCTCCACGCGCGCACCGAGCCATTCGTCTCGAGAGCCGGCATTCATGCGCAAGGCCCCACCGACAGACCCCGGCGTGCCCACTGCGAACTCGAGCCCCGCGAGCGAGCGGCGGAAAGCCTCCTGCACAGCGGCGGAAAGCGGCACGCCGGCACCGAGCATGAGACGCGATTTCTCCTCATCATAGCGCATGCTGCGGAAGTCGCGCCCAAGCACGATAACCGCCGCGTCGACGCCCTCGTCGGCGACAAGCAGGTTAGAGCCCCGGCCGACGATGTACCATTTCTTGCCCACGGCCTTGCACGCTTCGAGCACGCGCGCGAGCGCGCCCACCGAGTGGACGCGGGCGAAATAGCGGGCCGGCCCACCGATGCGGTAGGTGGTATGACGAGACATAGGCTCGAATGGGTTGATTTCCCCGTCGAAGCGCTCGTCGACGAGCAGCGCCTCGAGCGGCGAGGCGTGACGTGCGACCATGAGTTACTCCCCCGCACCAGCGTCCGCCGCGCCGAGCGCTTCGACAAGCTGCGGGCCGATCGCCGTGACATCGCCCGCGCCCATCGTGATGACCAAATCGCCCGGCTTTGCAAGGGCTGCCATATGGGGCACGACGTCGAGGCGGCGCGGAACGTAGCTCGCCGCAGGATGTCCGCCATGGTCGAGCACGACGTTGAGGAAGGTCTTGCCCGACACGCCGGGGACCGGCGCCTCGCCGGCAGGGTAGACGTCCATGAACGTCACCGTGTCGGCATCGTCGAACGCTGCGCCGAACTCGTCGTGGAGCACCTCGGTGAACAGCGGCGCGCGCGAATAGCGGTGCGGCTGGAACAGAACGTGAACGCGGCTGAAGTCGAGCGTCTTCGCCGCGGCGATGGTTGCCGCGATCTCGGTAGGATGATGGGCGTAATCGTCCACCACGGTAACGCCCTGCGCCTCCCCCACCAAGTCGAAGCGGCGACGGACGCCCGCGAAATCGGCGAGCACACAAGCTGCCTTCTGCACGTCAAGTCCGAGCGCCCAGATGAGCGTGAGCACTGCCGCGGCGTTAAGCACGTTGTGCACGCCGGGGTTCTGCTTGACCTTGCCTTCGACCTGCGTACCGTCGGGAAGCTCGAGCGTGAAGGAAGAACCCACGCCATGCGGGCCGTAAGACACGACGCGCGCGTCGCATTCCTCCCCCAGACCATACGTGATCGCGTGGGGGTGCACCTCGCGCGCCGCACAGACGAGCGCTTCCTCCTCGCCGCACACGACGACAGGGCCGTCCCCGGGAACGGAGGCCATGAACTGCTTGAACTTCTCGAAGATCTCGCCGAGGTCCTTGTAGTGGTCAAGATGGTCGGCCTCAATATTGGTGACGATGACGCCCGCGGGAGAGAGGAAGGTGAACGACTTGTCGGACTCGTCGGCTTCGACCACGTAGTACTTTCCCGCGCCGGAGTGAGCGTTGGTCCCATAGGAGCGGACGATGCCGCCGATGAGGAACGTCGGGTCAAGGCCCATGCCGTCAAGCGTGCTCGCGAGCATGGAGGACGTGGTGGTCTTGCCATGCGTGCCCGCTACCGCGAGCGTATCGAGCCGCTCGCCCAAGCGCGCGAGCATCTGGGCACGGTGGATGACGTTGAGGTTGCGGCGGCGCGCTTCTTCGAGCTCGGGGTTGTTGTCGAGGATCGCCGTCGAGATGACGACGGTGACATCGTCACCTTCGGGCACGTTCTCTGCCGCCTGGCCGATGGCCACGGGGATGCCGTAGCTTTTCAGCTGTTTGGTGTAGCGGCTCTCCTTGATATCCGAGCCGGTGACGACCATGCCTTGGTCATGCGCCACATGCGCGATACCGCTCATGCCCACGCCGCCGACGCCGATGAAATGCAAACGTTCAGTGCTCATAGTGATCGATCCCACCCGTTGGTTTCCCGTTATTCCAAAGAGCCTATTGTAGTCCATGGTTCGCCGAAGACGCGGCGCCCATCACAACATCAGCCAATTTCGACGCCGCATCGGCGGTCTTCTGCTCTCGAGCGGCCGCGGTCATGCCCGCGCGCAAATCCTCGTCGTCGATAAGCGAGAAGACGAGCTGCGCGAACTTGTCTGAGCCCACTTCAGCGTCGGGAATCATCTCCGCGCACCCCGCTGCAACATAGGCGCGGGCATTCGTGGTCTGATGATCGGCTGTCGCATGGGGATACGGCACGAGCAGCGCCGGGATGGCGCGCGCCGAGATCTCGGCCAGGGAAGTCGCACCTGCGCGCGACACGATGGCGTCGGTCGCGGCGAGTGTCTCGCCCATGCGGTCCTGATACCCCATGACATGCCAGCGCTTCGCCTCCTCCTCGGTGAGCGCGAGCTCGGCGGTCGTGCGATCGAGCTCCTTTGGGCCTGCGATATGCACGACATGCAGGTTCTCCCGCGAGAGCAGTTCGGACTTGAGCGCTGCGATTCCCTCGTTGAGCTGGCGCGCGCCCAGGCTTCCGCCGAAAACGAGCAGCATGAGCGCGTCGTCGGGTATCCCGAGCATCCGGCGGCCTTCCTCGCGCGTTGCGAGAAGCACCTTCTTGCGCACCGGATTGCCCGTCACGTGCACCTGAGTAGCGGCTGGAATGGCAACGCCCTCCTTCGCGCACTCGTAAGTCAAACACACCGCACGTGCCTTCTTGGAAAGCTCCTTGTTCGCAAGGCCCATCACGGAGTTCTGCTCGTGGACGACCACGGGGATACCCATCTGCTCGGCCGCGCGGGCGACCGGAATGGAGACATATCCGCCGAAGCCTACGACCGCGCTCGGCTCGATCTCGGCGAACCAGCGCTTGGCTTCCTTCGTCGAGTGCGAGATGAGCTTGAGCGCCTTCACGAGCGAGAGGGGATGCTTGCGGTTGAAACCGGACGCCTCGAAGGGCTGAAACGCGATGCCCGCTTCAGGCACAAGGCGCGATTCTACCCCGCGCGGCGTGCCTGCGAAACGCACCTCCGCCCCCCGATCTTCAAGCACCTCGGCGAGCGCAAGCGCAGGATTGATATGACCGGCGGTTCCCCCACCCGACAATACGACGAGCATTCGACTACCTCCTTCGAGAAGACGGCCGCCCTGCAGCCGTCCGAGATTCCGTGCGATTCGATGCGGTCCTCTGCCCACGGCCACCATCGTAGGACCGACCCCTCGTGGACCTGCGAGCCCCCGAGCGGGCGGCGTCCCGCGGGCTATCGCCTGTGCCGTCTTCCTCGCGCCTGACAACGCGCAAGCTCGAGCGGCGGCGATCGAACTCATCGGAGGAGGCCGCATCGCGCGATACGGACAGGATAAGCCCCACCATGATGAGCGATGCCAAGATGGATGAGCCTCCCGACGAGATGAACGGCAGGGGCTTGCCCGTCGTGGGGAACACGCCGATAGCGCACGCGATGTTCAAAAACGCCTGGAAAACGAGGGCAATTGTAAGCCCGCCCGCAATCATCATGGAGAAATCATCGCGAGCCGATCGGGCAATAAGCGTACCGGTGTAGAGAACGCCCAGAAAGAGAGCGATAACGGCAAGGCAGCCGACCATGCCGAGCTCTTCGCCGATGACCGCAAACACGAAGTCGCTGTCGCTTGCGAAGAGATACTGGTACTTCTCATGCCCGTTACCGAGGCCGACGCCGAAGATGCCGCCTTCGGAAAACGCAAAATACGAGTGCATGATGTTGTAGCCGCTACCGTAACCGCCCTGACCGTCGTCCCAAGGATTGAGGAAGGACCAGCGGTCAGCGCGATAGCCCGTGCCGAACATGGCGATTAGACCGAATACGACGATTATGACAAGAATGATGGCGATGAATCCGATTGGAAGCTCACCGTACCACAGCACCGCAAGTACCGCAACGATGCAGATCATCGTGGTGCCCAGGTCGGACTGCGTTTTGTAGATGAGTGCAAGCGGCACTAGCACGAGCAGAGTGAAGCCGAGAGCGCAACGTCTCCCGCTGATCTCGCCCGAAACGAAATCGGTGTAGATGCGCGCGGAGACCAAGACGAACACGATCTTCGCGAACTCGGAGACCTGGATCGTCACAGGACCGAGACGCAGCCAGCGCTTAGCGCCGTAGTTGTCGACGCCGACGAGAGCCGTCAGCAAGATAACGACGACGAGCAGCGCTAATGCCGCCCAAAGCCACTTAGTTCTCCATATCGACACCGGAATGAAGCGATAAATCGCGAACGCGATAAGCGCACCGAAAACGGCATACATCACCTGGTCGGTCAGGCTTTTGAGCGCATCGACCCCGTTGTTGATGTTCGAGATCGATCCCGCCGAGTACACCATCACGAACCCGATGAGCACGAGCGCGAGCACGCAGAGCAGAAAGCCGATGCGCGGGCCGTGTATCGATGCGGGGACGGCGTTGCGGGAACGCTGGGTTCTGGGCATGCGAAACTACCCCGCTATGCCTCTGCCGAGCGGACGGCGACTAGTTCCTTGAATACATCGCCGCGCTGCTCGTAGCAGGTAAACTCGTCGAACGAGGAGCATGCGGGGGAAAGCAAGAGCACGTCTCCCGGCGCAGCTGCTGCAAGGCCCGCGTCGAGCGCATCTTCCAAATGGTTCGCCGCGACGACGGCAAGCGTACCGTCCTCGCCCGAGCATTCGCCGCCGAAGGCCGCAAGGAAGCGCTCGCGCGCCTCACCGAAGATCACGACGGCCTTGGCGTGCTCATGAGCAGCGGCAACGAGCGGAGCAAGGTCCGTTCCCTTGTCGTGCCCGCCAAGCAGCACGATCGGACGCGCAGAGCCGAAGGCCGAGAAGGCCTTGAGCGTCGCGTCGACGTTGGTTGCCTTGGAATCGTTGTAGCAGGCCACACCGGCAACGCTGCCGCAGGGCTCGATGCGATGCTCGAGCGGCGCGAAGGAGCGAAGCGATTGAGCGACGAGCGCATCGTCAACACCGAGCGCAATCGCGCAAGATGCCGCGACAAGAGCGTTCTCCGTGTTGTGATCGCCCTTGATTTGCAGGTCGGATGCAGCGCACAGCCGATGCTCCACACCCCGAAACGCAACCGTGAGCACGCCGTCAGTCGCAACAAAGGCGGCGTTCTCGGAGCCGCAGCGGACACGCATGTCACCAGCGATCCCGTCTTTGGTGCCGACGGGAACGTAATCGAAGCCGCGCTCATCGGGCGTCACGAAGCGCAACTCGCGGATGCGCGCGCGGACCGCGTCATCGGTCGCGCAGAGGACGGCGGTGGAGTTCGGGGTTTGCGAGAGGTTCGCTATCACTTTCCACTTCGCCGCAGCATAAGCATCAAGCGTACCATGCCACTCGATGTGGTCAGGGGTGATGTTCAAAAGCACCGCAACGTTCGGGGCGAAGCGCGAAGTCGACTCGAGCTGGAAAGACGACACCTCAGCCACGTACACGTCGGTATCTCCCGCAGCCACGCGGGCAATGCAAGCGTCGCCGATGTTGCCGACTGCACGCGCTGCAAGACCCGTATCTTCGAGCAGATGGGCGGCGATTGACGTCGTAGTCGTCTTGCCGTTCGTGCCCGTAATGGCGACCCACGTGCTCGACTCGTCGGATTCGCGCCACGCGAACTCGACCTCGCTCACCAACTCGACGCTCGCCGCCTTCGCGGACTGGAAGAATTCAGAAATCTCGGGAATGCCCGGGCTCGCGATGCACAAATCGAACGAGCCGCCAACAGCCTGCACAAGAGGGGCCACAGCATCGTTTCCGAACTCAACCGCGGCACCCGCCGCCTTCGCCCGCTCGGCGTCGGCACGGGCCGCGGGAGTATCACCGCCCGCCGCCACGGCAAGCGCATCCACACGCGTGCCCAAAAGCGGCAACAGGTAATCGAGGGCCGCATGTCCGCTTTTGCCCAGTCCCAAAACAAGGACGCGCCCCAGATGCTCGGGCGCGTATTTCTTACCTTCGATCAGCATGGACGTTCCTTCCAAGAAAACCTGCATGCGCTACGCCACCGCCACAAGGGACTCGGCGAAATAGATCGAGAAGCCGATTGCCGCTAATACGCCCGAAACGATCCAAAAGCGCACGACGACCTTCGTCTCGCTCCACCCTTTCTTCTCAAAGTGATGGTGCAAAGGCGCCATGAGGAAGATGCGCTTGTGCGTCTTCTTGTAGTAGAACACCTGAATCATGACGGAGAGCGCCTCGGCGACGAACAAGCCGCCGATGATGACCGACACGAACTCGGTCTTGGTGAAGACGGCAAGGCAACCGAGCGCCATGCCAAGCGCAAGCGAGCCGGTGTCGCCCATGAAGATATCGGCTGGATAAGAGTTGAACCACAAAAACCCGATGCATGCGCCGGCAAGCGCACCAGCCACGATGGCAGAGTCGAGCGCGTCGGTGCGGTAGGCAATCGCTGCCATGACAATCATGACGATCATGACCGTGCCAGCGGCCAAACCGTCAAGGCCGTCGGTCAAGTTCACAGCATTGCACATGCCCACGAGCAGGATGTTCACGAAGATAAGATAGAGCCACGGGATGGAGAAGTCGCCAATCTGCGTGGTCAGAATGCCAAAGTCGAGGTTCACGATAAACGGGATGTCGACGGTGGGCTCGATGCCGAGGAAGTTCACCGCGACAAGGCAGAAGACCGTCGCGATGAGGAACTGCCCGATAAGCTTCGCCTTCGGGGTAAGCCCGAGAGAGCGCTCCTTCACGACCTTCTCGCCGTCGTCGGCAAGACCGAGGGCGCCGGCAAGCACCGTCGCGATGACGAGGGCGAACGTCTCGGGCGAGGGCATGCCGATGAGCAGCACTGTTACCACGACTGCGATCAGCATGATAAGTCCGCCCATCGTCGGCGTACCCTGCTTCACGAGATGGCTTTCGGGGCCGTCCGCGCGAACCTGCTGGCCGATATGGTACGAGCGAAGCGCGCGAATGAACGCCGGCATGAGCGCCATCGTGATCACGATGGAAAGCACGACGGCGAGGAACACGACGAACGTGGGATATTGCGAGAATATGTTGAACATCAGTCGACCAATCCTTCAACGACCCTCTCGAGGCCAACGGAGTGCGACGCCTTCACGAGCACCGCGTCCCCCGGCCCGACGAGCCCCTTCACAACTTCAAGCGCACCCGCTGCGTCAGCGGTGCGGAAAACACGATCTTCGGGCATGCCGCCCTCTTCGGCGGCCTCGGCGATAAGGGACCCCAAATCGCCCACGCTCACGAGCCGATCTATGCCGAGCGCCGCCGCAAGAGCACCCATCTCACGATGGCCCGCAGGACCGAAATACCCCAGCTCGCCCATGTCACCGAGCACAGCAATGCGGGAACCCGTGACGTGCATCGCGGCGAAAGTATTGAGCGCCGCGCGCATGGAATCGGGGTTCGCATTGTACGAATCGTTCACAACCGTGAAGCCCTCGCGCGCCGTGAGCATCTCCTGACGCCCCGACTCGGGCTTGGCAGCGCCGAGAGCCTCGACGATCACCTCGAGGGAAAGCCCCGCAGCGAGGCCGACCGCCGCCGCAGCACACGCGTTGTGGACGTTGTGCAGGCCGGAGAGCGCAAGCGAGCAGGTAGCGCTCTCGCATCCCGCATCGCCCGAGAACCCACGCGCGAAAAGGGTAAACGAAGCACAACCCGCATCGTCGAGCGAGATATCAGACGCCCAGACCGCACGCCCCGCGCGCCACCCGGTAACCGCATCCTCGCGATAAGCGCCCGACCCGTCGAAGCATACCGCGCCGACTCCGCGCTCGGCCCCCCGAGCGCACTCCCACACGAAGTCCGACATATCGTCGGCGCCGTTCAGGAAAGCGATACCGCCTTCGGGAAGCGCCGCGATGAGCTCGGATTTCGCGCGCGCGATGTTCTCGCGGCTGCCCAGCAGCTCGATGTGGCTCTCGCCGACCTGGGTGACAATTCCCCAATCGGGGCGCACGAATGAGCACAGCGACTCGATCTGCCCGAGTCCGCGCATGCCCATCTCGACCACAACGTTGAGAGTGTCGGCATCGGCGGCAAGCAGCGTGTTCGGCACGCCGAGCTCGTTGTTCTGGTTGCCGCGCGTAGCCGTAACGCTCCCTGCGCATGCGAGCACGTCGCGCACGAGGTTTTTGGTAGTTGTCTTGCCGTTCGAGCCGGTAAGGCCCAAGATCCGACCCTGCAAGCGCCCGCGCCATACGCGAGCGAGATCCGTGATGGCGACCTGCGCGTCATCCACAAGAAGAATCGCCGCCCCGAGCTCTTGCACGCGGGCGACCACCTCATCGGGGAGGGACCGCGTGACGAGCACGCAGCGCGCGCCCGCGGAAACGGCGGCGAGGACGTAGTCGTGCCCGTCGACTCGCTCACCTGCAAGCGCGACGTAGAGCGAGCCCTCGCCCGCTGTGCGGGAATCCCACGTGACGGACGCAATCTGAGCATCCGGGTTCGGAGCCGCGACAATGCGCGCAGAGACCGCCTCTGCGATTTCAGTTACGGAAAGTTGCAAGCTAGTTCGCCTCCGCTGCAGCGCCGGCAAAACGGCGCTCAAGTTCCTCGCGCGCAACGACGCGGTCGTCGAAGGACAAGACCTCGTCGCCTACAAGCTGGTAATCCTCATGCCCCTTGCCAGCGATGAGAACCGACGTGTTCGCGTCGGCGAGCTCGATCGCGCGGCGAATAGCGCTGCGGCGATCAGGCACGATTTCATACTTGTCCTGGGAATCGCCCATACCGGCAACGATGTCGGCGATGATGGCGTCAGGGTTCTCGTGGCGCGGGTTGTCGCTCGTGACGATGGCGTAGTCCGCAGCAAGGGCCTTCTTCCCCATGAGCGGGCGCTTCCCCGCATCGCGGTTGCCGCCACAGCCGAAGACGACGATCGTGCGGCCGTGGCCGAGCGCCATGATGGAGCCGAGCGCCTTCTCAAGCGCATCGGGGGTGTGTGCATAGTCGACGTATACCGACACGCCGCCGTCGTGAGGCGTGCGCACACGCTCAAGGCGACCTGGCACGGGGCTGGCATCCTCCAGCGATTTCGCGATATCGGCCGCAGGGATGCCCAGCATGAGGCCGACGCCGAAGGCCGTCATGATGTTGGAAACGTTGAAGCGCCCGACGAGCGGGTAGGAGAACGCGATTTCCTCGCCGCGAACGGACAGCACGACATCGGTTCTCGCCACGCCGTAGTCGACCTTCACGGGATGGATAGTCGCCGACTCGTCAAAGCCAGTCGTCACCACCATGTCGCCTGCCTCCATGCAACGGCGGTTAAGCTCGGCTCCCCACTTGTCGTCGATACAGATGACGCGGCGAGCCGGATAGTCGTGCGAGAACAGCAGCGCCTTCGCCTCGAAGTACGCCTCGAACGTGTGGTGGTAGTCGAGGTGGTCCTGCGTCAGGTTGGTGAACGCCGTCACCGAGAAACGCGTATCCCACGTGCGGCACAGATCGAGTGCATGGGAGCTGACCTCCATGGCGACACAATCGCATTTCGCATCGCGCATGCGCGCGAACAGGTGCTGTAAGTCGCTCGACTCGGGAGTGGTGTGCTCGGACTTCTCGTGCACATCGCCGATGGTTGTTCCGACGGTGCCGATGACGCCCGTCTTCTTCCCCGCCATGCGCGCAATGTGCTCGACGAGATAGGTCGTGGTTGTCTTGCCGTTGGTTCCCGTGACGCCGACGAGCGAGAAGGCGCGCGAAGGGTTGTCGTAGAACTGCGCGGCGGCATAGGCGAGCGCCTTGCGCGAGTCGGCGACGACGACCTCGGTCACGTCGGTCGCATCGGCCAGGTAGAGCTTGCGCTCCACGATGAGCACCTTCGCACCGCGGTCAATCGCGTCCTGCGCGAAGGAATGACCGTCCACGGCGAGGCCCACGATGCAGAAGAACGCATCGCCGGGCTGCACGCGATCGGAGCGATAGGCGATGCCCGAAACCTCTTCAGATGGATTGCCGAGAATGGTGCAATTGAAGCCTTCGAATAAATCCGCACACGTTTTGGCCATGTTGTCTACCTCACTCCGGCTGAATCTTATATCGATCGATGGCAAAGGCCATTATATCCTTAAAAACATTCGACACGTTTCCTTGGCTTGGGACCTCATTGAGTCCCACAAAACAAACTAATTGACTCGACGAGTCGGGCAAAAATCCCTCGAAGCACAGGTTGTAGACTCCCTGGCGGTACACGCCGCCCTCCGCGATTTCCGCAGTCGAGGTCTTGCCCGCCACCGAATAGCCGTCTATCTGGGCATTTTTGCCCGTACCATCGGTGACCACCGTTTTCAGCATGTCGGTGATAGTCGGAATGGCGGCCTTGTTCTCGATCACGTCCTCGGTGTCGTAGGTAGGAACCTCACCTGTCTGAGGCTTGCTCACCAAGAAGTGAGGCGTCGCCTCGACCCCATCGTTGGCAAGCGCACCATAGAAGCGCACGAGCTGGAGCGGCGTCACCGCGACGCCCTGCCCAAAGCTCACGTTCCACCCCGTGATCGTGGCCCAGTTCTCGAGCGGCTGAAGCGTGCCCGAGGCCTCGCCCGGGTAGTCGACGCCCGTCTTCTCGCAGAGGTTGTACTTCTGGATATGCTCGTAGAGCTTGGTGAACCCGTCAGTCATCTTCTGCACTGAAAGCGAGATGCCGACGTTTGAGGATTGGTCGAGGATCTGACGGAAGGAGAAGGTCTGGTCGGAGCGCTCGTGCGCGTCGGAGACCTTGTAGCCATCGGCCTCGATTACCGCGGGGCAGAAGAGCGTGTCGTCAGGCGTCATCGCCCCCTCTTCCAAGATAGTCGTTGCCGACACCGTCTTGAACACCGAACCCGGCTCGAAGGCTTGCGTGATTGGTTTTACCTGGTCGGAACTTGATTTCGCACTTGTCATGTCGGAGGGGTCCATATAGGGCAGCGAGGCGATGGCATAGATTTCGCCCGTGCCCGCGTCCATCACGACCGAGGAGCCGCCGGCGGCGGTCATGTCCTCGGCGGCCTCGGCGACGCGGTTCTCCACATATTCCTGCAGCTCGATGTCGATCGAGATCATGATGTCCTGGCCGTCGACCGCAGGCGTCTCCTCCTTGACACCGCCGGGGATGGGAAGGCCGTTTTCCCCGCGCTCGGCGGTGTAGGTGCCCGGCGTGCCGGAAAGAATGTCGTTGTATTGCAGCTCAAGGCCCGTGATACCCTCGCCGTCGACATTGCAGTAGCCGATGACCTGGCCGCCGATCTGCCCGCAGGGGTATTCGCGCCGCGTGTCGGCGATGAAGTAGACGCCATCGAGGGCAAGCTTCTTCACCTCGGCGGCGGCATCGACATCCGCCTGGCGCTTCACGTAGACGAACGTGGTGGACTCCTTCGAGAGCAGTTCCCGGTACGTCGACGCATCGCCCCCGAGCACGTTGGCGATGGCCTGCGCCTCCGCCGCCGCGTCGGTGACTTCGGCGGGGTTCGCATAGATCGTCGTCGCGTCGACGCTCTTCGCGAGCACCGTACCGTTGCGGTCGTAAATCGTGCCTCGGTGGGGTGTGGTGGTAAATGAGATCGTGCGCGCCTCTTCGGCCATCGCCGAATAATGGGCCGACTCGATGACCTGGAGATATCCCAAGCGCAGGAAGAAAACTGCGGCAATGGCGGCAAAGATAAGCAGAAGGACGAAGGGGCGGTTCGAATTCACCCTCTCGGCGGTATGGCTTGCGTTGATGCGCTCGGCAGCGCCGCCAACCGCTCTCCCAACGGAGCCGCCGATGGCACCAACGGTGCCGATGATGCTGGAAAGCGTGCTTTGGGAAGAAGCCGCCCCGCGAGGGGAACGCTCATCGCGGACACCGCGCGCGCCTCTCGCATCGCGAGCCGACCGCGACGAGCCCGCCTCGCGCGATGAACGTGAAGTGCGTGATGAGGAGGACCCGCGATGCGAGCGCTCGCTCGGACGGGAGGTGCCCCTGCCCTGCGAGCGGGTACGGGACGATCGCCCCTCGCTGCGAGAAGTATTCGCCCTCCCCTCTTCGCGCCTGCGGGAATAATCCCCGTCGCGCATGTCGCGTCTGCGGTCGGCCATATCCGCCCGCTAGCTCCGCGCGACGGCGGCCAGACTCTGGGAAAGCGAGAGATTGCCCGAGCCGTCGGTCGCGACGATGTCTTCGGGCAGCACGATTTTGCTGGTCGACTCGGGCGCAGCCATGCCAAGGGCGGTCGCCTCGGACTTGATGCGGGAGGGATTGGAAAGGCTGCTCTGCGCCACCTCGAGGGAGCTGCCCTCGGAGCGCGCGGTGTCGATAAGGCTGTCGTAGCTCTTCGACTCGATTTCGACATTGACGGCGGCGGCTGTAAGCGCGATGCGGGCGAAGGCCACGAGCGCAAGCACCACAAGGGCTGCCGCCACCACTCGGGCGAGCGCGACGATCGCCGGGGAAAGCGTCTCGACATGGGGCTTGCCACCAGGAACGACAGAGATGCGGGGGCGTTCAGGGTAACGCTCGGGCGCTCGCTCTGCGGCGCGCGTATATGCAGGAACAGCGCTCATGCCCCACCCCTTTCTTTCGTTTAATCGGCATTTCAGGCAACGACGCCCCCGAAGGGGCGACGTGGGTTCGCTATTCGGTTAGAGCTTCTGCGCGACGCGTAGCTTCGCGCTGCGGGCCCGAGGGTTGCTCTCTATCTCCTCAGGCGTCGGAAGTATGGGCTTCCGCGTGACAACCTTGAGTATCGGCTCTTTCCCGCACACGCAGACCGGCAGGTCCGGCGGGCAAGTGCACCGGTTCGCCATCGAGGCGAACGTGTCCTTCACAATCCTGTCTTCCAGCGAGTGATAGCTGATGACGGCTATCCTGCCTTTCGGATTCAGCCAGCGGATGGCGGCGTCCAAGCCTCGACGCAGCACATCCAGCTCCGAGTTGACTTCGATCCGAAGAGCCTGGAAGGTTCGCTTCGCGGGATGCCCGCCTGCGCGCCTAGCCGAGGCGGGGATGGCGGCCTTGATGACCTCCACCAGCTGGCCGCTGGTCTCGAACGGCTCCTTCTCGCGCTCGCGCACGATGAAGTCGGCGATTCTCGATGCCCACTTCTCATCCGAATAGGCGCGGATTATCCGAGTGAGATCTGCTGCGTTGTAGGTGTTAACGATCTCTGCTGCGGTTTGAGTTTGTGTACTCGGATCCATCCGCATGTCAAGGGGGGCTTCTTCTTTAAAGGAGAAGCCGCGTGACGGCGTATCGATCTGCACGGAGGAAACACCGAGATCGAACAGGATAGCGTCGATTCCGGGCACCTCGGCAGAGGTGAGAAGTCCATCGAGTTCCCCGAAGTTGCCGTGAAGCAATTCGAGCGCGGGGCGAGTTTGCTCCGGCATCGACTCAAGCTTCTTGCGAGCGGCGGCAAGCGCCACTTCGTCTTGGTCGATACCAATGAGCGTCCCCTCGTGCCCAAGACGCTTCGCGACTTCGAAGGAATGCCCTGCCCCGCCGAGCGTGGCGTCCACGAACGTGTGCTGTGTTTGTAGTGTAAGTTGTTCGAGGCACTCGGCGAGCAGGACCGGTGTGTGCCGATATTCGCTTGTCATTTCGCTCACGTCTTACTCCGCAAGGTCGAGCAACATCGAGATGTCGGTGTCGTCGATCACTTCGTCGTAACGCTTCGCGTCCCAGATCTCGAATCGACCGGTGTTGCCGATGACGACGACGTCCTTGTCGATTCCGCATTTCTCGCGGGCATCGGCGGGAAGCATGATGCGGCCGGTCTTGTCGACCTCCACGTCCTTCGCAAGCGACTTGAGCTTCAGCATGATGTGCCGGCACTCGCGCTTGGTGGGGTGCTTCTTCTCGACGAACGAATCGAACAGCTTGGTGATCCATGCCTCGAAATCGGGCGTTTCGAACACGTAAAGGCATTCGTTGTCCAGATCCCTGGCGACGACGAGCTGGGTTGAAAGCACTTTGCGGAATTTCGCGGGGAGAGACACGCGGCCCTTGCCGTCGACCTTGAAGCGGTATTCGCCATTGAGAACCACGTCGCGACGCGGCGCGACCTCTTCGGCTACCTCCTCGATCTGTTTGGCATCGTCCGTCATCTGTTCCCTTCGAAACCCTGCAGTGGCTTCCAATGCATTGCATTCTATCCCACAATCTCCCACTTTTCAATCATTTCATGGGATTCGATGCTCATTTTGGACGCTCTGAGCTGCACCGTCTTCGTAGGATGTTGCATTCAGCGCAAGATATGGGGCGGAAAAATAACAGAGCCCAAGATATGGGCTGTGCATCGCGGTGGGGCGATGTGGGGGGTTTGTGTGGGTGTGGGAGAAAGTGGGGCGAGCGGCAGAGCAGCGAAGCGCGATGGGGCATCCGCCTATGCGCGCGGGTGCGCTGCGAGATATTCCTCGCGGATATGCGAGCGGTCGACATGCGTGTAGATCTGAGTCGTCGAGATATCGGAGTGGCCGAGCATCTCCTGGATAGCTCGCAGATCGGCCCCACCTTCGAGCAGATGGGTCGCGAAAGAATGGCGCAGCGTATGAGGATGCAAGTTCGTGACGCCAATGGAAAGCCCGGCACGTGCGACGATCTTGTGCAGGCTCTGCCGCGTGATTCTCCCGCCGCGCACATTCAGAAACACCGCACCGCTCGATTTCCCGCGCCCTCCGTCGAGAACCCGGCGCGCGTCGTCGAGATACATCAACAGCGTGCGCAGCGCGGCACCGGAGATGGGGGCAACACGCTCCTTGTCGCCCTTCCCCCGAATGCGAAGATACCCCTCGTCAAGCGCGAGGTCGGCGAGGTTCAAACCGCATGCCTCGCTCGCGCGCAGGCCGCACCCGTAGAGCACCTCGAGCAGGGCGTGGTCGCGCAAGGAGGCGGGCGTGGAATCATCAGTGCGCTCCATAAGCGCGCTCACCTGGGCGATCGAGAGGACATCAGGCAAGCGGTCGGGAGTTTTGGGCACGGCGATCAGGTCAGCGGGGCTCGTGGCGATAACCTCTTCCCTCACAAGATAGCGATAGAGCCCCTTGATCGCCGAAAGCCGACGCTTCACCGACGTGGGAGCGAACCCACGCTCGGAAAGGTCGGCTTCGTAGGCAGCGAGCGCCGCACGATCGGCATCGACAACGGACCCCAGCCGATTGCGCTCCAGAAACGACGCGTAATCAGCGAGGTCGCGTCCGTATGCCTCGATCGTCCGCGGCGAGCGCCCGCGCTCAATGCGCAGACAGGTCAGGTATTCCGAAATCGGATCAACCACGATATTTGCCGATCGCGGCGGCGTGCACAAAAGCGCTGAACAGCGGATGAGGACGCGTCGGGCGGCTCTTGAACTCGGGATGGCCCTGGCTCGCAACGAACCACGGGTGATCGGGAAGCTCGATCATCTCAGTTAGGCGGCCATCGGGCGACACGCCGGAGATGACGAGGCCGGCATCCTGAAGGCGATCGCGGAAGGCGTTGTTCACCTCGTAGCGATGGCGATGGCGCTCGTAGATGATCTCCTCGCCGTACGCCTCGAACGCGCGCGAGCCCGGCGACACCTTGCAGGGGTAGGCGCCCAAGCGCATGGTGCCGCCCTTGTCCTCGATGTCCTCCTGCTCGGGCATAAGGTCGATCACGGGGTATTCCGCCTGCTCGTCGAATTCGGCCGACGTGGCGCCCGGCATACCGGCAACATCGCGGGCGAACTCGCATACCGCCGCCTGAAGCCCCAGGCAGATACCGAGGAACGGAACCTTGTGCACGCGGGCATAGCGCGCTGCGGCGATCTTCCCCTCGAAGGCGCGCTGACCGAAGCCGCCCGGCACGAGAATGCCGTCCATCGAGCCGAGCGTCTCCTCGGCGTTGTCGTCGGTAAGCTCCTCGCCATCGATAAGGTGCACTTCCACGTGGCGTCCCTCGTGGACGCCCGCATGCCCGAGCGCCTCGATGACGGAGAGATACGCGTCCGGAAGCGAAACGTACTTGCCCACGACCGCAATGTCGACCTGGCCTTCGCAGTTGTCCGCCGCCTCGAGGAACGACTTCAGCGGCGTCAGGTCGATCGGGCGCACCTCAAGCCCGAGCTTGTCGAGGACCTTCACGTCGAAACCCTGCTCATCGAGGGCAAGCGGCACCTCGTAGATGGACGGCGAGTCGACGCAGGCGAGCACGTCCTCGGTCGCCACGTCGCAGAACAGCGCGATCTTCTCGCGCACCTTGTCGGTAATCTCGTGGTCGGAGCGGCACACGATGAAGTCAGGCTGCACGCCGATGGAGCGCAGCTCCTTCACGGAATGCTGCGTCGGCTTGGTCTTCACCTCGTGGGCTGCGGCGATGTAGGGAACGAGCGTCACGTGCACGAAGAGCACATCGCCCGGGTCCTTCTCTTTCTTAAACTGGCGAGCAGCTTCGATGAACGGCTGGGACTCGATGTCGCCGATCGTGCCGCCGATCTCGGAGATGACGATGTCGGCGTTCGATTGGGAAGCAATGCGGCGCAGACGTTCCTTGATAGCCTCGGTCACATGCGGGATGACCTGCACGGTTCCGCCGAGGAAGTCGCCGCGGCGCTCGCGCGCGATAAGCGTCTGGTAGATGGAACCCTGCGTGAAGTTGGACTCGCGCGAAAGGGACTCATCGATGAAGCGCTCGTAATGGCCCAAGTCGAGGTCGCCTTCGTGGCCGTCATCGGTAACGAAGACCTCGCCATGCTGGAACGGGCTCATGGTGCCCGGATCGACGTTCAAGTACGGGTCCATCTTCTGCATGGTCACCTTGTAGCCGCGCGCCTTGAGCAGATGCCCCAAAGACGCCGCCGTGATGCCCTTGCCCAATGATGAGACAACGCCGCCCGTCACGAAAATATGCTTGGCCATGATTCTCCTTCTGCTGCGCAACCGAAATGCTATCCAACCTCATGAGTTACGGCCTCAGGCTGCGCGAGCCGATACGCTCGGACGCGGCCAGGCGAACTCCAAACGTTCGTTCATTTTACTCGAACGGAAAAATCGCGCGGGGAGCGCGCCTGGCATTTAACACATCAGTAACGAAGAAGAGCGGCGCACTACCCCAGTGCCAGAACGTCGCGCGCAAGGACGGTGACCATCTTCGCCGTCGCCGCACGATCGGCCACGAATTGCGGAAGCGCATTGTTCGAGCCGTTCGCGGGCGAGCCCGTCAAAACGCCCGCCTGGGCGCACCAGGCAACCGCATCGCGCGCCCAAGGCGAGATCGCGTCCGCGTCATCGAAGATGTCCAGGTTCGACTGGTCGGCTGCGGTGTTCGCACCTGCAATCTTGTTCGCGTAGTTCGCGATCATCTTGGCGAGCTGCTCGCGCGAGACCTCCATGTCGGGCGCGAAATCGTTCGTCCCGTCCCACCCGTTCACGACGCCGACTTCGCGCGCCCAGGTAAGCGCCTGGCCGTAGAAGTCCTCGTAGTTCGCATCATCGAATTGAGGCTTTTCAGAAGCGGCCTGGGGCTTGCCCGCCACGCGCCAAAGAATGGTTACCGCCTCGGAGCGCCGCAAGCCGTTCGCAGGCCCGAACAGGGTCGTGCCCGCATAGCCGGTGATGTAGCCGTGGTCAAAGACATAATCGACGACGCCCGAGTCGACGAACCAGTCGCCGTAGAAGCAGTCGCTGAAATGCTCGGAGGGAACACGCCCGTCGTCGACGTCGGCCGACGCATAGGAAATGCGCACGTTGCCCATCCAATCGCCGTAGCGCAGCGTGAGCCCGCGCGAGGAGAGAGACTCGGGCTCGAGACCGGAAGTCCTATCAGGGTCTAAGATGATGAAGTTGTCGGTGGAGAGATTGTCCGGGTTGTCCACGCCCTCGTAGCCGATGACAGTGACCCAGTGCTGCGAGCCGCTTCCCGTGGTCACGTAGAGGACGACCGGATGACCATCGTTGATGGCATTATAAAGCGTGCGGAGCACCTCGGACTCGCTCCCGATGACGCGGCAGTCAAACTCGTCGGTCATGTTCTTGCCGTAAAACCCGCTCTCGCCATAGGCGCCGCCGTTGTAGTCGAACTCCGCCCACGTGTGCACCGTGCCCGTCGTGATGGTCTTCGCGTACGCCGCAGCGTAGCCTAAACACGACCCGCCCGTGTGCTGAAGCCCCACCTGATTGATGAGGGCCTGGTCGAACTTGAGCATGCGCCCGTTCGACTGCAACGTGATGCGAGCCTCGCCCGCATCCAACGAGGAGCCATCGCTTGCCGCCAGAGCGACAGGCGGAAGGGAGAGCGCGGAAGCGAGGGCTATCGTGCAGGTGACGGCGACGGGGCCGTTGAGAAAGCGAGACGGTCGAGAAGCCATGAAACCTCTTATCCGGACGAAAGGCCGCGCCCCTCGTCCTGCAGCGGGAATTCGCAAACCCGCCGATCGCGAGAACATAAAACAGCGTCGATTGTAGCATGAGAGCCCCACGCCACCGCCCGCGCCTGCGTGCCCCCTCCATAACGCCAGGTGAGAGCTCCTGCCCTACACCAACCGAAAGGAAAGCATCAATGTGCGCCTCGTTCCCAATTGGAGCGCGCCCCCTCCATAACGCCAGGTGAAAACCTCTTCACCCCGCAAGGACCGCAAGAAAGGCCCCGCTCGTGCGTCCCATTCCCGACCATCGACGCCCCACGACGGAGGCGAGTTCCTTCGCATCTTTGAATCTTCGATTCAGAGCGCAAGCCCGCGCGCCGAGCGTCGCGGCCATCCTATATAATGGTTCGGTTCATGGGTATGCAAGGGTTGCGGAAAGCGAAAGGTCTCAATCATATGCGCCAAGGATTCGACAACGACAAGTACATCGCACTTCAGGCGGAGCACATCAGAAGCCGCATCAACCAGTTCGGGGGCAAGCTTTACCTCGAGTTCGGAGGCAAGCTCTTCGACGACTACCACGCAAGCCGCGTGCTCCCCGGGTTCGAACCCGACAGCAAGTTCCGCATGCTGAAGACTATGGTCGACGAGGTCGAGATTATCATCGCGATCAACGCGAACCACATCGAGAAATCAAAGACGCGCGGAGATCTGGGCATCACCTACGACGAGGAGGTCCTACGCCTACTCGACGTGTTCCGCTCGCGCGGGTTCGCCACCTCAGGCGTCGTAATCACCCACTTCGAGAACCAGCCTTCCGCCGTGGCGTTCCGCTCGCGCCTCGACGGCCTGGGGATTAAGAGCTATCTGCACTACCCCATTGCCGGGTACCCCTACGACACCGCGCGCATCGTCTCCGACGAGGGCTACGGCAAAAACGAGTTCGTGGAAACGACGCACCCGCTCGTCGTGGTGACCGCACCCGGCCCTGGATCGGGCAAGATGGCCACCTGCCTCTCGCAGCTCTACCACGAGCACAAGCACGGCAACCTGGCGGGATACGCGAAATACGAGACGTTCCCCATCTGGAACCTGCCACTGAAACACCCCGTCAACATCGCCTACGAGGCCGCGACAGTCGATCTGGACGACGCGAACTGCATCGACCCCTTCCACCTGGAGGCCTACGGGAAGACCACGGTGAACTACAACCGCGACGTGGAGATCTTCCCCGTACTTAAGACCATGATGGAGCGGATCGCGGGAGAGAGCCCCTACCAGTCGCCCACCGATATGGGCGTGAACATGGCGGGGCTCGCAATCGTGGATGACGACGCCGTGCGCGAGGCCGCGAAGATGGAAATCGTGCGCCGCTACTTCCAAGCTGCCGTCGACGCGCGCCGCACCGGCATTCACGAGGAGCGCGTCGAGCGCCTCGAGCTTTTGATGAACCAGGCGGGCATCGACTCGAGCTTCTCGCCCGCGCGCTCGGCTGCTCTTCTTAAAGAGGAGACGACAGGCGGCCCGGCGGGCGCTATGGTTCTCGCCGACGGGCGCGTGGTCACCGGCAAGACCTCCCCGCTTTTGGGCGCCGCATCCTCCCTTCTGATGAACGCGCTCAAGGCGGTCTCGGGCGTCGACGACGACATCTACGTCATCAGCGACGACGTGATCAAGCCCATCTGCACGCTCAAGACCTCGACGCTGCACTCGAAGAACCCGCGCCTGCACTCAGACGAGACGCTTCTCGCGCTCTCGGTGAGCTCCGCGACCGACCCGCTTGCCCAGCAGCTTCTCGACCACGTGGACGACCTGCGCGGATGCGACGCCTTCTTCAGCGTGATCCTCTCCGCCACCGACGAGAGGCTCTATCGCACTTTGGGCATCAACGTCTGCTGCGAGCCGAAATACGAGCAGCGCCGCTACTACCACAAGTAAGACGCTCGCAAAGCCCCAGCGACCGGCGCAAAGGCTTCCTCGGAATGCGCTGGCGTCCCACGAATAACGAGAATCGCCTGCAAAATCACGGTTTTGCGGGCGATTTCTCTTTCTCCCTTTCCCTTGCCAGCCGCACGGCCTATACTGTCCAGCTGCACAAGGAGTGCGGGTGACCCGGCACACGGCCAGGCATCCAGCCTCGAAGCATACAAATGAAAGGGACGGCTATGCCTGTTTCCAAGCAGACCGTCGCCACGTTCCAGCGCGCGAAAGCCGAGGGCAGAAAGTTGGCAATGCTGACCGCCTACGACTACTCGACCGCGAAGCTTCAAGACGAAGCGGGCGTTGACGGCATCCTCATCGGCGATTCCTTAGGGAACGTCATCTTAGGGTACGAAGATACCCTCTCAGTTACCATGGAAGATATGATTCACCACAGCCGCGCGGTTGCGCGCGGAGCCTCGCATGCACTCATCGTATGCGACATGCCCTTCCTCTCCTACGAAGTGAGCGTGGAAGACGCGGTGCGCAACGCTGGCCGCCTTTTGAAGGAAGGCCGCGCGAACGCCGTGAAGCTCGAGGGCGGGCGCGAAGTCTGCCCGCAGGTACGCGCCATCGTGGCCGCAGGCATCCCCGTGATGGGGCATCTGGGCCTGACGCCGCAGTCGGTGAACGCCTTCGGCGGCTTCAAGGTGCAGGGCAAGACCGAGGAATCTGCCCGAGCGCTCCTCGACAACGCCTGTGCGCTTGAAGAGGCCGGCGCCTTCGCCATCGTGCTCGAGTGCGTGCCCGCCGCCTTGGCCGAGCTCGTCACCAGCCGCGTCTCGATTCCCACCATCGGCATCGGAGCCGGCGCGGCATGCGACGGGCAGATTCTCGTCTACCAGGACATGCTCGGCATGACGAGCGGCTTCTCCCCCAAGTTTGCGCGGCGCTTCGCCGAGGTGGGCGACGTGATGCGCAAGGGCTTCTCCGACTACATCGAGGCAGTCGGTGCCGGCACCTTCCCCGCCAACAGCGAGACCTTCCACTCAGGTGACGACGTCATCAAGAAACTGTACTAATTGAGCAAGAAAGACAACTCTCCTATGAATATTGCAACAACCGTCGAGCAGGCGAAGCAGACCGTGCGCCAATGGAAGGCCGAGGGGCTGACCGTGGGCCTCGTCCCCACGATGGGGTATCTCCACGAGGGTCACGAGAGCCTTATCAAGCGCGCTGTCGCCGAATGCGACCGCGTGATGGTGAGCGTGTTTTTGAACCCCATTCAGTTCGCGCCGAACGAGGATCTGGCCACCTACCCGCGCGACTTCGCCGCCGACACCGTGCTCATCGAGAACGCCGGCGCCGACCTGGTCTTCCATCCCGAGCCCTCCGAGCTCTATGCCCCCGATGCGTGCACGTTTGTGAACGTAGAGGAAATCACCTCCGAACTCTGCGGCAAGACGCGCCCCACGCATTTCCGCGGAGTGTGCACCGTGGTCTCCAAGCTCATGAACATCTCGCAGGCCGACCGCGCGTACTTCGGCCAAAAGGACGCGCAGCAGCTCGCTGTCGTTCGGAGAATGGTTCGCGACCTGAACATGAACGTCGAGGTCGTCGGGTGCCCCATCGTCCGCGAAGAAGACGGCCTTGCGAAAAGCTCGCGCAACACCTACCTCTCTCCCGCCGAGCGTGAAGCGGCGCTCGTGCTGTCCCGCGCGGTGCGCGAGGGACAGCGTCTTATGGAAGAAGGCGAGCGCGACGCGAAGAAGATTCTGAGCGCCATACGTGCGATCATCGAAGCAGAGCCGCTCGCACGTATCGACTACGTCGAGATGGTGTCGTGGGACGGCATCAAGCCCGTCGATGTCGCCACTTCCTCGGTTCTCGTGGCGATGGCGGTCTACATCGGCAAGACGCGCCTGATCGATAACTTCATCTTTGAAATGTAGCGCGCGGAAAGGAGAAGGCCCATGCTCTTGCATATGTTGAAGGGAAAGATCCACCGCGCGACGGTCACGCAGGCCGAGCTCAACTACGTCGGCTCGATCACCGTTGACGAGGCTCTCATGGAGGCGGCTGGCATCCGCGAGTACGAGAAGGTGGCGATCGTCGACGTGGACAACGGCGCGCGCTTCGAGACCTACGTCATCGCAGGTGAGCGCGATAGCGGCACCATCTGCCTGAACGGCGCTGCCGCACGCTGCGTCTCGGTCGGCGACAAGATCATCATCATGTGCTACGCGATGATGACCGAGCAGGAGGCGGACGCAAACCCGCCGCGCGTCGTGCTCGTGGGCGCGAATAACAAACCCGAGCAGGTTGCCCGCTACGAGCGCCACGGGGTGCTCGAGCAGTAAAACCATTCGAGGGCGGTGCCTATTCCGAAGCAGGCACCGCCCTTTCTGCAAAAGATGGCTCTCGGCACTCGGAGCTTCGTTTCCGCCCTCTCGACCAGCGACGCCGCCCCTAGAAGAACACCGAGGACGCGTATTCGTAGAAATTCTCGCCCTTGTAGCGCAAAAGCGTCGTCGGCTCGACGCCGCGGCGCACGTACATGTGCTTGATGGGCGACGGGAGCTTTGCCATGTCGCCGTCGATGAACAGCGTCGCCTCCCGCCCCGCCGCATTCTGCGACAAATCCATTTCCACCACATCGTTTTCCGAGGTGAGCATCGCGCGGGCGCGAAGCGAGTGCGGGGCTATCGGCACGGCGATCAGCCCGTTGAAGCCGGGTGCCACAAGCGGCCCGCCGACAGAGAGCGCATAGGCGGTCGAGCCCGTCGCCGTAGCAACTACAAGCCCGTCGCCGCGCATGTCCGCGATAGGGACATCGGAGATGGAAAGCGAGAAATCGATGATACGCCCGTTCGCACCGCGCGTCACCGCCGCCTCGTTCAGCGCGAAGAAGGTATGGCCTGGGGCGTTCTCAGCCAAAAGGCCCGCACTCGCATCCTTATCTTCGTCGAACCAGGCAGAAACCCTCTCGTGAGGCGATATGCCAAACGGCCCGCCCGCATCGCTTGATGCCCACGGGTCAACCTCCCCTTCGCAGACGATGTCGACGCGCAGATTGCTGCGCCGCTCGCTCACCGTCTCTCCCGCAAGCGCCGCCGCTACGATAGCGACCACACCGTCGTCGCTCTCGTTCGCGAGAAAGCCCAGTCTTCCAAAGTTGATTCCCAAAATCGGGACACCCGAGGTGCCGATGGCTCGCGCTGTGCGCAGGATCGTTCCGTCCCCGCCGAGGACGACCGCCAGATCGACGCCGCGGGCAAGCTGCTGCGAAACGAGAGGATTGGGATCGAGCCCCTCAAGGTCGGACGAATCGAATATCTCGTAACCGATTCCCTGTGTTCCCAGGTAAGTGGCTAAAAGAAGCGACGCATCTATCGCTTGTGAGTTGGAGTTATTGCGTACGATGAGCAGGTTCATGAAAGCGCTTTCGTTGTGTTTGCTAAGATGAGATGATTATATCCGAAGAGAATTGGTCGTTTGCATGTCAGACAAGCTCGCACGAGCTCAACATAGGCGCGCCCCTGAGCAAAACGGCGCCCACCGTGCAAACGAGACGCCATCCGTACAGCCTCGCACCTGGGAAGCGGGCGAGACTGGCCGCATCCCCGTCATAGGCAAACACGCCGGCACCGATAAGGCGGCCGAGCTCGACGCCCGTCGCGAACGACAGGCCCTCATGCGCAGCGCGGCCCCAGGAGAAACCTCGACGATTCCCATCGTGAGCAAACACGCAGGCGCCGACAAGACGCTTGCTGCATCGTCGGGCGCCCGCGCGAACGCACCCACCCAAGCGCGCGTCAAAACGGGCAGCGCCGTACGCACCCCCGCGCCCGCGCCCGATGTCACCATCGTCGGCGAAGAGCCCGAAAGCAAGGCATCTTCCGTCGGCGCGTCAGCGGCGCTCATGAGCGTCTGCGTACTCTTCTCCCGCATCACCGGGTTCTTGAGAACATGGGCGATGGCCTTCGCGCTCGGCTCGTCGTTCCTCTCGAGCTCCTATCAGGTTGCGAACAATCTGCCGAACATGCTCTATGAGCTCGTCATGGGCGGCATGCTTGTCACGGCGTTTCTCCCGGTCTATATCTCGGTCAAGAAGAAATCGGGCACCAAGGCGGGCAACGCCTACGCATCGAACCTGCTCACGCTCGTTACTATCTTCCTCGGCGTGCTGTCTGTCCTCTGCATGATCTTCCCCGCCCAGGTCATCTATACACAGACGTTCTACTCCGACCAATCGTCGAGCGCACTTGCGACGTTTTTCTTCCAGTACTTCGCCATTCAGCTCGTCTTCTACGGCGCCTCGTCGATCGTGTCGGGCCTTCTGAACGCAAACCGCGACTATCTGTGGTCCTCGATCGCTCCGGTGGCGAACAACGTCATCGTCATCGCAACCTTCCTCATGTATGCTGCGATCGCGCCCATAAACTCCGACGCCGCGCTCTTCGTCATCGCCATCGGCAACCCGCTCGGCGTCTTCGTGCAGATGGCCATTCAGCTCCCCGCGCTCAAGCGAAACGGCATCCGCCTGCGCCCCCGCATCGACCTTCACGACCCCGCACTTCGCGACACCCTTGCCATCGGCGGGCCGACGTTCCTCGTGATGATCATCTCGTTCGCGACCGTGTCGGTCATGAACGCGGCCTCCTATTGTTTTGCCGTCGACGGCCCCTCGATACTCGCATACTCCCGTTTGTGGTACACGCTGCCCTACTCCTTCCTAGCCATCCCCATCACGACCGCCATGTTCACCGAGCTTTCGGAAATGAAGGCGGAAGGCGACATGAAGGGCGTCGTATCGGCCATCACGAACGGCACGGCGCAGATCATGTTCCTGCTCGTACCCTTCGCGCTCTATCTCGCCGTGTTCTCCGTCCCGCTCGTCACGCTCTACCACGTCGGCGCCTTCACGATGGAGAACATACAGTCAATCTCGAGCTACCTCGTGGTGCTCGCTTTTGCGCTGCCGTTCTACGGTGTCAGCTCCTATCTGCAGAAAGTATTTTCGAGCCTGCGCAAAATGGGCGTTTACGCGGCGCTGAACTTCCTCGCGGGCATCGTGCAGGTCGCGCTTACGGCCTTTTGGGCATGGACAACCTACAACGGTGACCCGAACCCTGCGACCATCGAGTCCATAGCACTCGCCTCGATCGCGTTTTACGTGGTGGGAGACGTGGCGATGTTCATCTACCTGAGGGTGCACCTCGGGCATGTGGGCGCACGGAAGATCTTCGGCGCCTCATTCGCCGGCCTTTTGCTCGGCGGCATCGGTGCGCTCTGCGGCTTTGGAACCTTGACCGCGCTCGAAACCTTCGTAGGCCCGCTTTCTGGGTCCCTCCTCCAAGCATTCGGCTACATCGTCGCCGGTGGGCTTGCAAGCCTAATCGTGACCTTTGGCCTTGCCCATAAGCTGCACATCCCCGAAGCGTCGTTCATCACCAACATCGCCGGGAAGGTTTTCCGCAAGCTGCGCCGCCGTTAGCGCATGCTCACTATGAAAAGGAACGTCATGACCAACTTGAAACCTCGTATCGCGTACAAAGAAGAAGTCGGGAAGCTACTCAAGCCCATCGTCGTGGGAGGCGACATCCTCGCTTACAGCTACGTGCGCGAGCTCAACCGGGCATTCGGCATCGAACAGACCATCGTGCTTGCCGCCGCCGACATCAAGATGCTCTCGACGAGCCGTTTCACCGATTACCGCCTCATCCCCGACGTTCACGACGCGGAAGTACTCTATGCGACTCTCGAGGGCATCGCCGCCGAATTCGCTCGCGAGAACCCCGACATCGTCCCGATGGTGTTCGGCTGTGACGATTGCCATGCGCGCATGCTCTCCGAGGCGAAACCCCGCCTTGAGGCCGCAGGCATCGTCGTCCCCTACATCGATTTCGACTTGCTCGACGACATCACGCAGAAGCGCCGCTTTTACGAACTGTGCGAGGAGCTTGACATCCCGTACCCCAAGACTTGGTACTTCGACTGCAGCGATGCCGGCCCCGACGAGCTTCCGCTTGACGAGCTTCCGTTTCCTCTCATTGCGAAGCCGTCGAACTCGGCACAGTTCCAGGACGCCGAGCCGACGGTGCGTGGATGGCGCAAGATTTACGAAATCGAAGATGCTGCCGAGATGGCCGAGGTTTGGAAATCCCTGCGCGAATCGAGCTACAACAACCTCATGGTTCTCCAAGACTTCATCCCCGGTAGCGATGATGCGATTCGCACGCTGACGACCTTCTCGAATGCGGAAGGCGAGGTTCGCTGCGTGTCGGGCGGCGTCGTATGCCTGCAAGACCACGACCCGACGGCTATCGGCAACCCGCTGTGCATTCTTGGCGAGAGAGAGAACGCCATCGTTGAGTGCGCAAAGCGATTCGTGAAGCGTGTCGGATACTGCGGCATGGCTAACTTCGACATCAAGCTCGACGAGCGCGACGGATCGTTCCGCTTCTTCGAGGTAAACACGCGCTGCGGCCGCAACACCTATTACATGAGCCTTGGCGGGCAGAACTTCGTCGAGCTCATGGTTCGACAGTTCGTTCTCGGCGAGGACATTCCCTACCACGAGGCCTACGAACCGTTCGTCTACTGCTGCGTACCCGCATACGTGCTGAAGCGCTCAATGGAAAACAAGTCGCGTCTCGCCGAGGCGCTCGGGCGCCTGCGCGTGAACAAAGAGTCCTATCCGCTGCACTATACGCCCGACACCGCGTCCCACAACCTCTGGGCGAAAATCATGTTCATGAACCAAATACGCAAGTTCAAGAAATTCTATTGGGACACAAAAGGCAAGCAGCTGAAGTAGCTATTCACTCTCAGTCGAGACTGGCCGCTTGAAATCGGGTTCGGTCGTGAGAACGACGGGGCCGTCCTCGGTGATGGCCACAGTCTTCTCGAAATGAGCCGATGGTTTACCGTCCTTGGTACAGACAAGCCATCCGTCAGGCATGGTAACGAATTTATGCGTCCCCGCGTTAATCATCGGCTCGATAGCAAGGACCATGCCTACACGCAACGTGAGCCCCCAGTGACGAAACCCATAGTTGGGAATATGCGGGCTCTCATGCATATCGCGACCAATGCCATGGCCTCCGTAATCGCGTACAACGCCAAAGCCCGCCCCTTCGGCAATGCTTTGAATGGCATGACCGATATCACCTAGATGATTGCCCGCGCGAGCGGCATCGAGACCAGCCCACATGCATTTCTCAGTCACGCGCAACAGTTTCTTCTTTTCTTCACTGACCTTGCCGATTGGGAAGGTCCACGCGTTATCGCCAACCCATCCGTCAACCGTGGCGCCCGTGTCGATCGAAAGGATATCCCCATCGCGAAGAATCGCTTTCGCGGAAGGAATGCCGTGGATAATCTGATCATTGATCGAGGCGCAAATCGAACCAGGGAATCCGCCGTATCCCTTGAAAGCAGGGATACCTCCTTCAGAGCGGATGGTCTCCTCCGCAAGCTCGTCAAGCTCAAGCGTCGAAACACCTGGCTTCGCATGCTCGCCCAGGATTCGAAGCACCTTCGCAGAAAGGCGCCCCGCCTCGCGCATCGCGTCGATTTCGTCAGGAGACTTCAAAATCACAGCATTAGCTCTCATCGATACCATCCCTTTCGTTCGGCTACAAGCAGTATAGCCTGCAAAAACAAAAAGAGCGCGGCACGAATGCCACGCTCTTCAATCGATAGATTGAGTAGCCTAATAAGCTATTCAGCAGCTTCGGTGTACGCGCGGGTCACGGAAGAATCGACCGCAACGCCCGGGCTCATCGTAGAGGAGACAGAGACGGACTTCACATACTTGCCCTTGGCAGCAGCCGGCTTCATGCGAAGAACCTCATCGTAAACGGTGCCATAGTTCTCAGCGAGCTGCTCAGCAGTGAAGCTAGCCTTGCCGAGAACAACATGGGCGATACCGTAACGGTCGGCACGATACTCAACACGGCCGCCCTTGAGCTCCTTGATAGCCTTGGCAACATCGGTAGTCACCGTGCCGAGCTTGGGGTTCGGCATGAGACCGCGGGGGCCGAGAATCTTACCGAGACGGCCAACCTTGCCCATCTGGTCCGGAGTAGCCACAGCGGCATCGAAGTTGAACTCGCCAGCCTGGATCTGCTGGGTGAGCTCCTCGGTGCCCACGATGTCGGCGCCAGCTTCCTTGGCAGCCTCAGCCATGGCGCCTTCGGCGAACACGGCAACGCGGACAGTCTTGCCAGAGCCGTTGGGCAGGGACACCGTGCCGCGGAGCTGCTGGTCAGCCTGGCGGGTGTCAATGCCGAGACGGAAGTGAACTTCCACGGTCTCGTCGAACTTCTTGGTGGCGAGCTCCTTGACGACCTTCATAGCCTCAAGCGGGGCCACGGCCTCAGAAGGAACCTTCGCGATTGCTTCGCGATAAGCCTTGGATTTCTTAGCCATTCTTTAAATCCTTTCGTGGTATTGGCGAGTTGTTAGCTCTTCCACTTAAACAAACAGGTAGGTGCGATTAGGCATTGCCCTGGAGCATTGCGGCGACCTTGCGAGAAGGAACGTACTTGATCTTCATCTCGCGGCCCTCGATACGAACGCCCATGGAACGAGCGGTGCCGGCAATGATTTCCTTCGCGGCATCGATATCATTGGCGTTCAGGTCGGGGAGCTTGATCTCGGCAATTTCCGTGAGCTGAGCGTCGGTCAGCGTGCCGACAGTCTTCAGCTGGGGGATGCCGGAGCCGCTCTTAATGCCGAGCTTCTCCTTGATGAGCACGGCCGCGGGCGGAGTCTTGCACACGAAGGTGAAGGACTTGTCCTCGTAAATCGTAATCTCAACAGGGATGATGGTGCCGGACTGATCCTGCGTCTGAGCGTTGAACGCCTGGCAGAACTGCATGATGTTGACGCCCTGCGCACCAAGAGCAGGGCCTACCGGCGGAGCCGGGTTGGCAGCGCCAGCCGGAATTTGCAGCTTGACGAAGCCGGTTTGCTTCTTTTCAGCCATCTGTACTACCTTTCAGATGAATCGCTTACTGGTTACTCTCTATCGCAAAGCATATACACGGTGAGAAGCCCCGGTCCACGCGGGCACCGACGTATACGCTAGTGCACTCAACTTAAATGCGAGCGACCTGATCGAAGGAAAGTTCGACCGGCGTTTCGCGACCAAAGATGGATACCATGACCTTCACCTTGCCGGATTCAGGCGCAACCTCGGAGATAACGCCATCGAACTCGGCCAGAGGACCGGAAACCACCTTGATAGTCTGACCCACTTCCAACGTGGTGGAAGTCTTCTTCGGAGCCTCATGGCTCGTGCGCTTCATGATCTTGTTGTACTCATCGCGCGTGAGCGGAGCGGGCTTACCATCACTACCGACAAAACCCGTAACACCAGGGGTGTTGCGAACCGCAGCCCAGCTACGGTCATCGAGCTCCATACGGACGAGAACATAGCCGGGGAAAACCTTTTTCTCGCTTTCCACACGGCGACCGCCCTCTTTGATCTCAGTCACCATCTCCGTGGGGATCTCAATTGCGAACACGTTGTTCTCAAGCCCCATGGTCTCGACACGAATCTCAAGATTTGTCTTGACCTTATTTTCATAGCCAGAATACGTGTGCAGCACATACCACTTCTTCGACATGACTTAAGCTCCCAGCCCCGAGACAAAGACGAGCAACGGCGTGGCAATCAAGTTGTCGAGAACAGCAACGTAGACACCGAAGAAAATCAAAGCGCAGACAACAACGACGCTCCAACGCGCAACATCCTGCTTCGTCGGCCACGTAACGCGCTTCATTTCAGCCTTCACATCGCGGAAGAACTGGAAACGCTTCTTTTTGGGCTTCGCGTCCTTTTTGTCCTTAGAGACAGCTTTAGCCGCCGATTTCTCAGCGGTATCCTTTGAATCCGTATCCTTTTTAAACAAAGAACGCTTCGGCTTCTCCTCGGCGACCTCTTTCACATTCTCAGAGGCTGGCGATTCGTTTCCGAGCTCCTCGCGCGCCTGCTTGCGCTGGGCACGAGCAGCGGAAGCCTTCGCTCGTTGAGTCTTAGATTTCTTTGCCATGTGCTTCCTTTATTCGGGAATTTATCATTCCTTCTAAACGCCAAACAAGCAGCCTTTCAAGGCTGCTCGCATACGACAAGCTGGCAGGCCAGGAGGGACTCGAACCCCCAACAAACGGTTTTGGAGACCGCCGCTCTACCAATTGGAGCTACTGGCCTGTACCTGATTCTAGACCGATCCTCTAACGAGTTTCGCGATGCACAGTGTGCTTACCGCACCACTTGCAATACTTGTTAAACTCGAGGCGGTCGGGGTTGTTCTGCTTGTTCTTCTTGGTCGTGTAGTTGCGGCGCTTGCACTCAGTGCAGGCCAGGGTGACCAACGTACGCATTAATAACTCCTTTTACCAATCACTTCTAGCAAGCTGTCGCATACACATGAATTCGAACAGCGAGGGGATACTATATCGCATCCCCTCGCCATAAGCAACTACAAACTTAAGTTACTTGATGATCTTGGTCACGCGACCGGAACCAACGGTGCGGCCACCCTCGCGGATAGCGAAACGGAGGCCTTCCTCCATGGCGACCGGGTGAATGAGCTCAGCGGTAATGGTGACATTGTCGCCAGGCATAACCATCTCGGTGCCCTCGGGCAGATGCGCAACACCGGTGATGTCGGTGGTGCGGAAGTAGAACTGCGGACGATAGCCATCGAAGAACGGGGTGTGACGGCCGCCTTCTTCCTTGGTAAGGATGTAGACCTGGCCCTCGAACTCCTGATGCGGGGTAACCGAACCCGGCTTGCAGAGAACCTGGCCGCGCTCGATGTCCTCGCGCTTGATGCCGCGGAGCAGGCAGCCAATGTTATCGCCAGCCTGAGCCTCGTCGAGCAGCTTACGGAACATCTCGATGCCGGTGCAGACCGTGTTCTGGGTCTCCTTGATACCGACGATCTCCAGCGGGTCGTTGACATGAAGAACGCCGCGCTCAACACGACCGGTAGCAACGGTGCCACGGCCAGTGATGGTCATGGTGTCCTCAACAGCCATCAGGAACGGCTTGTCAACGTCGCGCTCCGGAGTCGGGATGTACTCATCGACAGCGTCCATGAGGTCCCAGATCTTCTGCTGCCACTCGGGGTCGCCCTCGAGAGCCTTGAGTGCTGAGCCCTTGATGATCGGCAGGTCGTCTCCGGGGAACTCGTACTCGTTGAGGAGCTCACGAGTTTCCATTTCGACGAGCTCGATGAGCTCTTCGTCGTCGACCATGTCGCACTTGTTCAGGAACACAACGATGTAGGGAACGCCAACCTGACGGGCGAGCAGGATGTGCTCGCGGGTCTGGGCCATCGGGCCGTCGGTAGCAGCGATAACGAGAATCGCGCCGTCCATCTGAGCAGCACCGGTAATCATGTTCTTGACGTAGTCAGCATGGCCCGGGCAGTCAACGTGTGCATAGTGACGCTTGTCGGTTTCGTACTCGATGTGAGCAATCGAAATGGTGATACCGCGCTCGCGCTCTTCAGGAGCCTTATCGATGTCCTCGAAAGCCGTGAAGTCCGCATGGGCAGTACCATGAGACCCGTCGTTCATGGACAGGGTCTTGGAAATGGCTGCCGTCAGCGTGGTCTTACCATGGTCGACGTGGCCGATCGTACCAATGTTAACATGCGGCTTGGTACGCTCGAACTTCTCCTTTGCCATTCTTTTCCTCCTTATTTTGGTTTTCGCTTAAGCAAAAACGTAATAAACAACGACGCGCCCATAAAGGACGCGCTAATATCAATGGTAGCGGTGACTGGATTCGAACCAGTGACGCCACGGGTATGAACCGTGTGCTCTAACCAACTGAGCTACACCGCCGTAAAAGACTGGTGCCTGCTACCAGATTCGAACTGGTGACCTCTTCGTTACCAACGAAGTGCTCTACCGACTGAGCTAAACAGGCAATCATGGTGGGCGCGCTAGGATTCGAACCTAGGTAGACAGAGTCAACGGGTTTACAGCCCGTCCCCTTTAACCACTCGGGCACACGCCCATGATCGACGCTTAATTCATGTGTATTTATCAAGCTGCCGCCCGCTTTTTGCCGTCCCCAGCGCAGCGAGCAAGAGAATATTACGGTAGGCTGGGGTGGCTGTCAATACCTTACACGCCTCCGGGCGTATCTATCCACTATTCCTTCGCAAATCGCCCCATATGCAAAGTTATGCCACATATGACCTGGTGTTATGAATTGAACACTCCCCCGCCTGCGAGCGTTATCCCTACGTGTTATTATAAATACGCTTTTGCCAAACGAACACCAGCATGCTCAACCAAGGAGGTTCCTCAGTGAGCGAGCATACGAACACACTATCAAGGCGAGCGTTTATCGGTACAGCGGCAGCAGTAGGTGCTGCCACGATGGCCGCTCCGAATATCGCATTCGGCGCCACGGCAGCTGAGAAGCAGGCCGAAGCCGATGCCGTTCGCAATCAGTTGATCAGCCTTCAGGCTGACTTGGAAACCGCTACAGATAATTACTATGGCGCGTTGGACGAGCAGCAAGCTGCCCAAGACGCCATGGCGGCTGAGCAGGCCAAGATCGACGACACGAACGCCCAAATCCAAGAGTTGCAGGGCAAGCTTTCTACTCGTGCGCGCAGCATGTACCGCACGGGATCCGCGAGCTTCCTCGATTTCGTCTTGGGAGCAACCTCGTTCGATGAGTTCACGTCTAACTGGGATTTGCTCACGCAGATGAACAACAATGACTCCGAAATGGTTGACACCTCTAAGCAGTTGCGCGAGCAGCTGCAGGCCTCCAAGGACGAATACGCGCGTCAAGAGCAAATCGCAGCTGACAAAGCTGCTGAAGCCGCGCAAATCCAGCAGGAGGTCCAAGCAAAGGTCGACCAGGCCACCGAGCTTGTCAACTCACTTGATGCCGAAGCCAAGGAGCTCCTCGAGCAAGAGCAGGCCGCTTCGGCCGCAGCGGCGGCGGCCGAAGCGGCAGCGGCCGCGAATCGCAATAACGGTTCCGGCGGCGGGTCGAGCAGCGGCGGCGGCTACACTGGCGGCAGTTCCGATGTCCCTTCTTATGGATCGGTTGTCGACTACGCCATGTCACGCATCGGCTGCCCGTATGTGTGGGGTGCCGAAGGTCCGAACGCCTTCGACTGCTCCGGACTCGTGCGCTGGGCATATTTGCAAATTGGCGTTTCCCTTCCGCATCAAAGCGAAGCGCTTTACAACCGCGCATCATGGCGCGGGCCTGTTTCCGAAGCTCGCCCGGGCGATGTTCTCTGGCGCAGCGGGCACGTGGGAATCGCGGTAAGCTATGGCGGATCGCATTACGTTCACGCTCCCACCTTCGGAGCTTACGTGCGCGACACCGACGCTCTTTCGTGGTCCGGCTTCACGCACGCTTTGAGGTTCTAGTATTTTTTGCATAGCGCATGCTCACGCCCTCCGTTTCCGCAATAAGAAATGGAGGGCTTTTTTGCGCCTAAAGAAAGAAGCTCTGTAGCACTTCGGGAAGAGCAGCTTCCGACCAATTTTGGGGGAGTTCACCTAGTCCCCTGCTCGCTTCCCCCCTTTTGCGAATTGAGAACGCCTTGCCTCCTATTGAATCAAAAGGCGTGCGCTTCTACCTACGCCACAAAAAACGGCCCCCGTCCATGGACAGGGGCCGTTTCGCTTGCACGAGGCCTAGACCTCACTACACATCGAGATTCATATAAGTGTCGAACTCATGCTCGATTTCCTCGGAAGGCTTTTTCGTGAGCAGCGAGACCACCACGATGGCGATGCAGGCGAACACGAATGCCGGCAAGAGCTCATATACGCCGAACCAGCCGCCAAGGGGTTTCACCAGATTATGCCACGCGAAGACCGACGCTGCGCCAACAAGCATGCCGGCGATACCGCCTTGCAGCGTCGTACGCTTCCAGTACAGGGAGAACAGCACGAGGGGGCCAAACGACGCACCGAAGCCCGCCCATGCGTAGGACACGACGTTGAAGATGGACGAGTTGGAATCCATCGCGATGATGATGCCGAACAGAAGAACGGCCGCCAAGGTGAAACGGGCGACGACCATGACCTGGCGATCGGTCGCGTCGCGCTTGATCAGGCCCTTGAAGATGTTCGTTGCGACCGCCGAGCCGGAAATGAGCAGATAGGAAGACGAGGAGCTCATCGCCGCGGCGAAGATACCCGAAACGACGAGGCCACAGGCGAAGGATGGCAGAATCATGCGCGAGAGCACGACGAAGACGTTTTCCGCGGCAGACTGCGTGAGGAACTCCGTCGGGATGACGGCGCGCCCGATAAGGCCGATGCACACCGCACTCGAAAGCGACACCACCAGCCAGATCATCGCGATGATGCGGGACTTCTTGATTTCGTCGGAGTGACGCACGCTCATGAAACGGACGAGCACCTGGGGCATACCGAAGTATCCCAGGCCCCACGCAAGACCCGACACGATGGTAATGAGCCCGTACTCCCCTGCCGCTCCGAACAGCGGTGCGCCGTTCTCGACGACTTGGTTGCCCGCCGCGTCGAGAACCGGGGTTGCGATCTGCGTGCCCGAAAGGAATCCGGGGATATCCTGCAGGAAAGCGACCGCGTTCTCAACGCCGCCCGCCTGCGCGACGCTGCCGATGAACACCGTGGCAAGTGCGAAGAACATGAGCGTGCCCTGGATAAGGTCGGTTGTGCAGACGGAGAGATATCCGCCGACGAACGTGTAGAGGAACACGATGATGGCGCCGAGCACCATCATCGTCGCATAGTCGAGCCCGAAGAGCGTCGAGAACAGCTTACCGCAGGTCACAAAGCAGCTTCCCGTGTAAATCGAGAAGAAGACGAGCGTGATGATTGCCGCGATCGTCATGAGAACATGCTTGTTGTCGTGGAAGCGATTCGAGAAGAAGTCGGGGACGGTGATGGAGTTGTTCGCCACCTCAGAGTACTTGCGCAGACGCTTCGCCACGAACTTCCAATTGAGATACGTGCCGATCGCAAGGCCGATCGCCGTCCACATGGCGTCCGACGCACCCGTGAAGTACGCGACGCCGGGAAGGCCCATGAGCAGCCATCCGGACATGTCCGACGCTTCCGCAGAAAGCGCCGTGAGCCACGGGCCGAGCCCGCGACCGCCGAGAAAGTACGCCTCGCTTGAGGCGTTCGACTTCTTCGCATAGACGAAGCCGACGAGCACAACGACGATGAAATACAGAAGCATCGCCAGGAGTACCCAAAAATCACCAGTAACCATTTTCATCCCTCTCGATAGTCGAATAGGCGAATTATACGGCATACTTTTCCCGACTAAAGTGATATTTCGGTCGCTGTGTGTACGATTCGCGAAACGGCGACCCTTTCGCTCTCTTTAGTAAAGAGCACGAAAGGGTGTTTGGGTGGTGTCGATACCTGCGATACGCGAGGATGCCGAGGATTTCTCGCAATTGAAACTTGTCGCATCGCGCGCGCAAACGTAATATCAAAGTCAGCAAGATTCGCGGCGTGTCGCACGTTTCGCCGCACACGGCAAAGGATGAGAAATGGCTGCATTCGAACAAATGGATCGCGCGGAGCTCCAAAGCGAGCTCGATCGATTAAAAGAAGAGTACGCGCAGTTCAAAGCAAAGGGTCTTTCACTCAATATGGCTCGCGGCAAACCGAGCGCAGAGCAGCTCGATTTGAGCCTGCCCCTGCTCTCCTGTATTTCCAGCGCGCAGGATTGCATCGCCGAGGACGGCACCGACTGTCGCAACTATGGCGTGCTTGATGGTCTTCCCGAGGCGAAGCGCCTGATGGCAACGATGCTCGATGATACACCGGAAAATGTGATCGTCGGCGGAAACTCGAGCCTGACGCTCATGGGCAATGCCGTCGCGCGATGCCTCGACTTCGGCACCCTCGGCAGCAAACCCTGGGCGCAGTATCCGGGAATCAAGTGGATCTGCCCCGTTCCTGGTTACGACCGTCACTTCGGCATCACTGAGTCATTCGGCATCGAGATGATTCCCGTGAAGATGGACGAAAGCGGCCCCGATATGGATGAGATCGAGAGAATCGTCGCCGAGGACGAGACTGTGAAGGGCATCTGGTGCGTCCCCAAGTACTCCAACCCCGGGGGCGTCACCTATTCCAAGGAAGTCGTTCGTCGTTTGGCAGCCATGCCCTGCGCTGCTGACGATTTCCGCATCTTCTGGGACAACGCCTACAGCGTCCATCACCTGAACCCATTCAAGGCCGACCAGGACCAACTTCTCGACATCGCCAAGGCATGCCGAGAAGCGGGCAACCCCGACCGTTACTTCAAGTTCGCATCCACGTCGAAGGTAACGCTTCCTGGAGCCGGCATCTCCGCCATCGCCGCGAGCCCCGACAATATCGCCGAAATCAAGAAGCGCATGGCTACGACCGTCATCAGCTACGACAAGCTCAACCAACTTCGCCACGTGAGGTTTTTGAAGAACGCCGACGGCCTCGCCGCCCACATGGAGAAGCATGCCGATATCCTGCGCCCGAAGTTCACGCTCGTCGAAAACGAGCTCACCATGGGCCTTTCCGAAGTCGGCGGATGCACTTGGACCAAGCCGCGCGGCGGATACTTCGTGTCCTTCGACGCACCTGAGGGGTGTGCAAAGCGCATCGTGCAGCTCGCGAAGGAAGCGGGCGTCACGATGACGGATGCCGGCGCGACCTGGCCGTACAGGCACGACCCCTACGACAGCAACATTCGCATCGCGCCCACGCTTCCCCCGCTCTACGAGCTTCGCGAGGCGCTCAACGTGTTCGTCTGCTGCGTGAAGATCGCTTACGCGGAGAAGCTGCTCGCGTAGCGCGTAAGTATCTCCCCTTCGATTGTCGGAAGGTCAGCTGCGGTAAAGGTATAGTTCACCTGCTGCGGCTGGCCTTCTTTGGTATCGTCGGGCTGCTCCACGCGCACGAATGCGAACTCCGTGGATTCATAGCCTTGCATGAGCAGGGCATATGCGTAGCAAAGCGCCTGAAGTCGATGCTTTTCGTGCAACTGTGCCGGTGTTTCCCCTGGCGACCCACCTGTTTTATAGTCTACGACGAGCGCTGTGCGACCGTCTTCCCCATCGGCGAGAAGGTCGATTTCCCCCTCCATGAAAGGCGCGTCGGCTCCGTGCCCCACACGCACGAAGAAGGGAACTTCCGCGCGAAGGCGGGAAAATGTCACGACGCGTGCCGCAACATCGCTTTCAAACCATCGCGCAAGCGCCTCGGTGAGGCGAATGCGCTGCAAGTCGGACAGCCCGCTATGGCGAGCAAGCGCGTCGACGTGCGACTTGCCAGGGCAGAGGAGGGGAGCACCCTCGTTATGGGCGCATACCGCCTGCTGGGCAAGCCTATGGAAGGCGGTGCCCAAGTCCGTCGCCTTGTCGGCATCTCTCGAAAGCGAAGCTCGAATCGCAGTCCACGCCGTCTCGTCCGCCTCCGTAAAACCAGGCTCTTCGACGAACTGCACTTTCGACAATGCGCGATCATCCTCAAACGAGTCGACTTCAACCTCATCCGATGAGCCGTGTGCGATCGACGAATAGCTGAACACATCGGCACGGGACGCAGGCCACGCCTGTGCCGACAGCTCACAGTAGGGCAAGACTTCGGGAATCTCGATAGCTTGACGCGCGGGGCTGGACCCGCCTGCAAGCGAGCACCCTTCTTCTTGATTTGCCGCTCCATCGTTGTCTTCGGCACCGACGACTCCAGAATCGCAGGGTTCTTCCGACTCGACAGCCAGATCAATACGCTCAACGCGCGCGGGAGACTCGCCGCCGAAATCGAGAAGAGACACGCCCGACTCGAAGGCATTGCCTTCCCCGCATAGGGCGGACTCCACACTTCCCCATACGCTCTTTGCAAGGCCTGTCGGGTCGTCCTTTGTCACCTTCCCGGCAATTGCGCAAATGATCGCTTCCTTTGCGCGGGTGAGCGCGACATAGAGAAGCCGACGCGTCTCCTCGGTTTCACCGAGATACTCATGCTGGCGAATCGCGCAGCGAATCTCCACGGGGCTGTGGTCGCCAGGGTTCTCGATCAGCTGCTGGTAAAACTCGTCGCCTTCGCTTCCCTCGAAAGGGTCCGCCGACGTGCATTTCGCGATGAGCTGCGACTGCTTCGCGGTTAAGCGCGTTGCCGTCGCTCCCGCATCGAGCGAGAGGTAGGTCTTGCCATTGAGCGTGGTCCGCACCATCCGAGATGAGCGCACCTCGTCGGAACGCAGCTCCGCCACCGCAACAATGGGGAATTCGAGGCCCTTGCTCGCATGAACGGTCATGATGCGAACAAAATCCCCCGCCTTCGAGGAAAGCGACCCTGGGGCCTCTTTCGCGATTTCGACATGCGCGCGCAGCTCGACTGCGGTCTGAGCGGGACCCGACCCTTTCCTGCGCTCGATATCGCGAGCAAGGCGGCATGCCTTATAGACGTTTGCCGCACGAGCAAGCCCTTCGGCGCCTTCGTCCTCGAGCCGGCGTAGCCAGCCAGAATCGAGGAGAACGCCTTCCATAACCTCAGAGAGGGGCTCGAGCCTCACACGGGATGCCGCCTTTTTCAGCGTTCTTACCGCAGCGCGGAGACCAGGCGCAAGCGATGCTTCGTCTTCAGCAGCGGCGCACACCGACACACCGGAATCGAGCGAACGGCGGCGGGGGATGCCGCGCAGCTCGTCAAGGCCCGTCGAAAGGTCGATGAAATCGTCTGCAGTGAGTGCGAAGATTTCGCTCGAGAGCACCTCGAAAAGGGCTTCAGTATCCTTGGGGTTCGCAATGACCTCGGCGAGCCGCACCGCAAGGCGCACTTCCAGCGCGCGGCCGAATATGGACCCCCCTGAGACCACGCAGGAAAGCCCCTTCTCGCGTATAGCATCAGCATAAATATCGGCACACCGCATGCTGCCAAGCAAGACCACCATGTCACCCGCCGAGTGACCCTCGTCGACAAGCTTCGCAAAACGCTCCGCAATCCGCTGCGCAACCGTAGCGCGCGCCGCATCCGAGGCTACACCTCGAGGATAGGTGGTGAGCTGCACCTCGATGCGCGGATCAGACCCCTGGTAGGGGCAGTCAATGCGTCCAGGGTCGCGCGATGCGGAAAGCGACATGAACGAGCGCCCGAATACACTCGGCTGACTGAACACGCAGTCGACGAATGCGAGCACGTCACCATGGCTTCTGAAATTATCGGCAAGCTCTATAAGGCCTGCTTCGTTAGTGCTTGCCACCGATGCAAGGTGCCTATCGTAGACCGAGACGTCCGCCCCGCGGAAACGGTAGATGCTCTGCTGCGCATCGCCAACCGTGCACAGGCGCTCGAAGTTCTTCCCCGCCATGCGCTTGATCATGTTCACTTGCAGCTGATCGGTGTCTTGGAACTCGTCGACCATGATCAGCTTGAAGCGGTCAGCGAACTCGGCAGCGATTTCGGGATGCTCGCTGAACATGCGCGACGCCATCGTGAGCAGGTCATCGTTGTCGAGCACGCCCGCCTCACGCTTGCGCCGGCGATACGCATCGAAGACACGACCCGATAAGTCGATCACCTCGCGCATGCGCGGCTCGGCGAGGGCAAGGCGAGCTTCCATCATCAAGGAGAGATACCCTTGCGCCGCTTCGGTTGCGTACTCTTTGTATTCAGACGTGCCGAACGCACGACTGGGAACCGGAAACGCGTTGAATAGCTCTAAGACCTGCTCAGGCGATGGTTCCGCACCCTGCTGCTGCACGTCCTCGAGCCCCTCGAGCGCACGGGCCGTACCGTCGAGGAACGCATCACGAGTCTTTCCCGGCTTTTGGGCCTCGCACACCGCCGTGATATCGCCCGCCAAAGACGCCATGCGCGCCATAAGCTTGCGGGGCGATGCCGCCGACGGCGCCGGCACGATGGACGCCATCCCTTCGGGGCTCGATTGCGCAGCAACGACGATGTCGCGCACCATGCCTTCAACGCTTGCGGCGGACATCGACCCCGCCTGACGAGCTGCATACTCCGTGAATAGCGCATCGTAGTCGCCCGGCGAGACGATGTCGTTCTCAGAGCCGAGCACCTCCTCGAGCGAGGCATCGAGCATATCGTTCGCAGCCGCCTCATCCGCCACCGTGAAATCGGGGGCGATCCCTAAGTCGAGCGCATGGGCACGCAGCATGCGGGCGCAGGCGCCATGAATGGTTGAAATCCAGGCGGAGTCGACGAGAAGCGCCTGGTCAGTCCGCCCACAGGCCTTGAGCGCGCCCTTCACACGCGACTTGATCTCGCCCGCCGCCTTCGAGGTGAACGTAATCGCGAGCACCTCGTCGATGCCGGAAACGAACCCGCATTCAAGCGAATGAACGATGCGGCGGGTAAGCGTAAACGTCTTTCCGCTGCCCGCACCGGCAGACACCGCCACGGGGCCCACGAGCGTATCGACGCATTGTTTCTGTCTAGGAGTGAGAGCCATATGCTATGCCCTTCTTTCTGCGCATGAGAGCACTGGGCACCAGGTGCATGCATGGGGGCTTGAAGGATCGGGGCGTACGTCGCCTGAAAGCATGCGCTCGACACCGTGGGCAATCGCCTCTTCGGTCCTGTCGAGCAGGTCGGCAAACGACTCACCGTCCCGCGGCGCGAACTCGCATTTGTCGTGACGCATGAAAGGAAGGTGTAGCGACTCGAGTACGGTAGCGTCATAGGCTCCGGTAACGGCGCACCTCTTTCCGTAGCAAACATAGAGCGCACCGACAGGGTTAAGCCCGAGCATTCGACGGGCCACCTGAGCATAGATGAGCGTCTGCACCTTGCCAAACCTTCCCTCTTCGCGCACGGCAAGCTCGTGTTCTGGGGAAACCGACGCCTTGTAGTCGAGCACCACGGCGTGTCCCTCATCGTCGATATCGATGCGGTCCGCCGTTCCCACGAGCAGATGACCTGCGTATTCTGCCGTTGCACCTTCCGCAACGTTGTATTCCAGATATGCAGGGTGGAACGTCGGCAGAAGTTCGGCCTCGTAATCGAGGTAGTCGAGCAGCTTGCACTTGAGGGAATCCACGTCGCGCCGTTCGAGTTCCGTCGTGGGAACGAGACGGTTGTCCGAAGGCTTCAGGTCGTATTGGCGCGACTCGTGCCGATCGAGCACATCGCGCATGATGGCGCGGGCAGAATCAATCGTTCCGCGCGTCACTTTGGGTGCGACCTCTTCTTGAAAATGGGCGTAGAAGCTCTTGAGCGCACTGTGGGCGAAATCGCCCATCTGCAGCGGGCCGAATCCCTCGTCGAGCCCTTCGAGACGCAAGCGGCGCTGGGCGAACCACTTGTACGGGCACTCCAGATAGCTTTCAATCTGCGAGGGAGAGAGGCACGGCTCGTCGACCACCTGCCCTGCCACTACGCGCGGCAACACGACAAGCGGGCGCTTCGATGCCGACACCTCGCCGGGCATGAGAAGCTCAACCGTCTCGCATGGCAAGTCATCGCCCGCCATGACGGCATTCTCGACAAGGGTCTCCTCCCCGCGCTCGACGATCCCCTCCTGCAAACAAGCGGGCAACATGAAGGGATTCTTGATGTCGTCGGTTGCAGACGGATCCTCGCGATAGCAGTCAACGAATTCCTCGAGGACGGCGGCGGGGTACGTCGGGTCAGCATTCTCGTCGTTGAGGCAACGAACGACAAGAAACGTCTTGCGGGGCGCCGCCAACAGGGCCGTAAACGATCGGCGCATACGAGAGAGCGCATCGTCGTTTGGGAATATTCCCAGCTTGGCGAGAAGCGTTGTCGCCGCATCGTCGGAATCGGAAGCGGGGAATGCGGCGCTCGTGAGATCGCACGCAACGGCAATATCGCAGGATGCAGAGGGGAAAGACATCGCGTGTCGATAGTCCGCGAACACGACATCGGCAGGAAAGGCCGCGAGATCGTTACCGCGAGAGCGTTCGTCATCGCCCACGCCCAACGAGCGTGAAGCGTCGACGCTCGAATGGGCCAGAAGATCGACGACCCCTTCCATATCGAGGTCGGCGAGACGGGCCGCCGAGGCAGCGTCCCGCAGCGACGCCATCGCCGCAAGCTGCTCGCGGCGCCAGGCTTCGGACCTTTTAACCATCGAGCGCACCGCGTCCTCGAGCTCGCCGAGTAGTATGTCGGCGTCTCGTTCTGTCGCGATGTCCTCCATCGCCTCGAACAGGCGGCTCTTCTCGCGCAGCGACGCCGTTATCGACTCGCGATCGATGAGACGGTTGCCGCGAACCTGCGCATCGATGGAGTAAGCGCCCTCGACAGAGAACCCCGAGAAGGGCGAGAGCAAATAATCTGCAAGATCGCCCGAGCGCCAGGCATCGGATACGAGAAAGCGCCGAAGCGAGAGCATTGCGCGCCCGAAGTCGGTCTGGGCAAAGGGAACGCCTGCGCGAACGGCGCACGAAAGCCCAGCCTCCGCAAGCGCGGGCGCAAGCTTCTCGAACAGGGACAGGGGCTCCTTGCAAGCGACGAACGCGCCTTCGCGCCCTTCGCCGCAAAGGATATCGCGCAAAGTTGCCGGCTCGGCATAGCGGCCAGAGGGGAAGGCGAACCTCACGAGAACGCCCTCGGGTGCACGGTGAATCCCTCCCCCGCCAGGTGCCATGCGAACCTCGTAGCTGATAAGCGGACACGCCTCGAGGAATGCCCGCTGCTGCGCTGACAAGGGCGAAGAGCACTCGACGAGCAGGCGCAAGGGCCGCGACGGCATGGCGTCTGGAAGTATCTTGAGCACTTCCCCCACAAGCACACGACCGGTGTCGCGCAGCGCATCGCGCACGTCGGCGCACAGGCGCAGCACGCGAGCCTGCGCGAAAGTGACCCCGCAATCCTCATCGCGCTTCGCACGGGCGCACGCCTCGTCGAAGGCTGGTATTCCCGCGCTTTGAAGGCAGACCGTCACCACGCGGGCGCAGCCTGCCGCAGCTGGGTCCTTCGAGCACAGCGACGCGGAGAGCGCTTCCACCTCGAGAGGACTCGCGATAACCCGGCCGTCGCCGAAAAGCTCCCAGAGGTCGGCAATCCAGGCGGGAAACGTGGCAACCGTCACCCCAAAAAGCGCACGGGGACCGGCCTCGGCAGCAACGCGCTTCCGATAGGAGAGCGCCTCGGCGTATGTCGGGAGCAGGACTACGTCGTATGAAGTATGCTCGTTCGTATTCATGGGTTCAGTATACACGAACATATGTACCAATTAAAGAAGTAGCCGAAGATTCTTGCCGTATTTCCCGCCAGACCGACGGAACGTCCTATCCTCAACAAGCACGCCGGACGACAACGCTGCGCGAAGGGTCGACCCGAGTCTCTATATCGCGGCTTCCGCAGTCGGGACACGTGCGCGAACCTTCGCCTGGCTTGAGCACGCGCCCGCAGGCGCCGCAGACAAACAGGATGGCAGGAACGCTCACGCCGTTTCCCATCCTGAGCGACCGCGCTTTGATAACAACCTCGCTCGGAATCCTCATGGCAAAGCTCCTTACAATCCAAACAGGTGGTCGGCAGTGTCGCTCACAAAAGCATCCTCATCGAGCACCCAGCCAGCATCGGTCTTGACAAGCGAGAACATGATGAAAGCGTATTCGGAGCTCGCGTGCTCCTTCGCCGTCTCTGTTGCCGCAGCAACCTGCTGCTTTGCGGGAGTGCGCGAGCCCGCTGCGAGCGACCGCGCCGCATCGTCAACCGCCGACACGAAGTTGTATACCGGAACGCTCGCGCAGTCGGCAAACACATCAGCAGTACCGTCGGTGTAGACGAAGACGTCGTCATCGCCAACCGTGCATGATGCCCCCTCGATGAACCATCGCGCAAGCTCCTTCGAATCAATACCCGCATCGTCAGCGGAGAACCCGAACATCTCGACGTATCTCGCATTTATCCCTTGAGCAATGCGATCGACGATCTTCTCGCGCGAATCGAGCGACGCCAAAGCATCGCGCGCGGACGCAAGCGCCGCAGCCTCGTCGGCTTCATCGTTGGAGAAGTTGTACATGGAACTAGAAGGGTCGTCCTGGCGCTCCGAGCCCGAGTCCTCAAACCAGCTCGAGGTATCGTTATTGATCGAATCGAAAACATCCCCTACGCAAGACGCCACACATCCTCCGACCTGGGAGAGCAAGATAAGGGCGATGATGATGCCGAATATGGAGCTGAGGCAGGACTTCTTCTTAGGAGCCTCTTCGGGCGAAGCGGGCTTGCCGCCTTCCGGCCTGACCGTCGCTTGGGGCTTTTTCATTCCCTTGCCGAACGCGTCCTTCGGCCGCCCCAACGTCGTGTGCGCCATCGTTTGGCGCAAGCGGTCGGAAACACCTTTCGGATGGGGATGCTCCTCTAAGAAGGGCGCCGTCGCAGGACGCCTTCCCGTTCCTGCGGGAGAAGCAGTGCGCGTCGGCGAGCTTCCCGCCTGCGGAGATGCTCCCTTATCTGCGCAGGATGCCTTCGAGGGCGAGCTTTTGCGAGCCTCCGAGGAACCCGCGGTCGCCTTAGCGGCGAGCTTCTTTTCGAGCTCGCGGCGACGAGCGTCAATGCGCTCTTTCGCAGATGCTTCCCGAACGTTAGGCGAAGCGTTGTCCGCGGACTTCCCCGGCCGCCCGGCAGGTGCCGCAGGGGCAGCCGGCTTCGCAGGAGAGGCAGGCACAGCGGGAGCCGCGGGAACACCGTAGCCCTTGTTGTTCTTGTCTGCCATGCACTCCCCTTTCGATTGCATCTATCGCATGAGAACCATTATACGGGACGCGCTTTGCCGCACGAAGCTGCGCACGACATTCTTACGTTGATATGCGAGCAGGCGCGGCTAAAGCGACCTCCAACAAAGGACGGCCCAGCGCGTCTCCTGCGTGTAGTCCGTCATGACGCCGTCCCAACTCTCCTGCCATGCGCGACGGAAGATGGAGAAGCGATCCCCGACGCCAGCTTCGTCAACCGCCTGCCGCAGCTCCCCGAGCATTCCGTCCGAGAAATCAACCGCCACCTCGTCTTCCGACCGTGCATAATCCCACATAACGAAGAAAGGCGCGGCCCCCTTGCGAGAACCGCGCCCTCTCTATGCGCTTCGATGCCAGCTCTTCCGCCTCGTTAGTCCTCGGCGTAAAGCTCCTTCAGCTTCACCAGATGGTTGTAGCGCTCGATCGCCGCTTCCTCGTTGCGCTCGAAGAGCTCGGCCGCACGCTCGGGGAACTCGCGCGTGAGTCGGCTGTAACGCGCCTCGTTCATGAGGAACTCCTGATAGCCGCCAGCAGGCTCCTTGCAATCGAGGGTGAACTTCTTGCCCGCAGGGGCTGCCGGGTTGTAACGGAAGAGGTTCCAGTACCCGCAGTCGACGGCCTTCTTCATCTCCTCCTGGCAGTTCTTCATGCCGCCCTTGATGGCATGCATCTCGCAGGGAGAGTAGCCAATGATAAGCGACGGTCCCGGATATGCCTCGGCCTCGGCGATAGCCTTGAGCGTCTGCGCCGGTTTTGCGCCCATGGCGACTTGCGCCACGTACACATAGCCGTACTGCATGGCGATCTCGGCAAGGCTCTTCTTGGCGATGTTCTTGCCCGCCGCCGCGAATTGCGCGACCTGGCCGATGTTGGATGCCTTGGATGCCTGGCCGCCGGTATTGGAATATACCTCGGTGTCGAAGACGAACACGTTCACGTCCTCGCCGGATGCAAGCACATGGTCGAGTCCGCCGTAGCCGATGTCGTAGGCCCAGCCGTCGCCGCCAAAGATCCAGATGGATTTCTTCGCAAGGTAATCCTTGTTCGCGAGAATCTTGGCAGCAAGTACCGCCGCCTCCCCTTCGCCTTCCGCAAGCTTCTCGAGTTCGACCACATAAGCAGCAGAAGCATCCTTCGATGCCGCGGAGTCATCGCGCGCATCGAGCCATGCCTGGGCTGCAGCAGCCGCACCCTCGGGAGCGCCAGCGGCAAGCAGCTGCTCAGTCTGCTCGATCACCATCTGGCGGACGGCGGTGTGACCCTGCAGCATGCCGTAGCCGTGCTCGGCGTTGTCCTCGAACAGCGAGTTCGCCCAAGCGGGGCCGCGACCTTCCTTGTTGACCGTGTACGGCGAGGTCGCAGCAGGACCACCCCAGATGGAGGAGCACCCAGTCGCGTTGGAGATGAACATGCGGTCGCCGAACAGCTGGGTGACGAGGCGAGCGTAGGAGGTCTCGGCGCAACCCGCGCAGGCGCCGGAGAACTCGAGCAGGGGCTGCTTGAACTGGCTGCCCTTCACAGAGTTGTCCTGGACCTCGGGCTTGTCAGCCACCTTCTCAACGCAGTAGTCGAACACGTCCTGCTCGGCAAGCTCTCCCTCAGCGCCGACCATGGAAAGCGAGTTGGTGGGGCACACGCCGATGCACACGCCGCAGCCCATGCAATCGAGCGGCGAGATGGCGAGAGTGTAGCGGTAAGTGTCCTTAAGCTTGCCCTTCATAGGGATGGCGACAAGGTTCTCAGGCGCAGCGGCGATTTCCTCGTCGGTGAGCGCATAGGGGCGGATCGTAGCGTGCGGGCACACGAACGAACACTGGTTGCACTGGATGCACGTGGAGGATTCCCACTTGGGAACGCTTACTGCGACGCCGCGCTTCTCGTAGGCGGAAGCGCCCTGTTCGAACTGACCGTCCTCGTGGCCGACGAACGCGGAGACGGGCAGCGAGTCGCCGTCCATGCGGCCGACGGGCTCCATGATCTCGCGCACCTGCTTGACGAGCTTTGGCTTGCCCTCGAGCTCGGAGGCAGCCGCATCGCCCACGGCGTCCGCCCAATCGGCGGGAACGTCGATCTTCACGAACGCGGTCGCGCCGGCGTCGATCGCCTTGTGGTTCATGTCGACGACGGCCTGGCCCTTCTTCAGGTACGATTTCGTAGCCGCATCCTTCATGTATTGGATGGCCTCGGCCTGCGGGAGCACGCCGGCAAGCGTGAAGAACGCCGACTGTAGGATGGTGTTCGTACGCTTGCCCATGCCGATCTCGATAGCCAGGTCGATCGCGTTGATCGTGTAGAGCTGCACGTCGTTTTTCGCGATGTAGCGCTTGGCGTCGGCGGACAAGTGGTGCGCAAGCTCCTCGGGCGTCCACTGGCAGTTGATCATGAAGGTGCCGCCCGGCTTCACGTCCTTCACGATGGGGAAGTCCTTCGTGATGTAGCTGGGGTTATGGCAGGCGACGAAGTCCGCCTTATTAATATAGTAGGGGCTGCGGATCGGGCTGTCGCCGAAGCGGAGATGCGAAATCGTCACGCCGCCCGTCTTCTTGGAGTCGTACTGGAAGTAGGCCTGCACATACTTGTCGGTGTGGTCGCCGATGATCTTGATGGAGTTCTTGTTCGCGCCGACCGTGCCGTCGCCGCCCAAGCCCCAGAACTTGCACTCGATAGTCCCCGGCGCCGCGGTGTTCGGACAGTTGGGGTCCTCAGGCAACGAGAGGTTGGTCACGTCATCAACGATGCCGATGGTGAACTGGCGGTGAGGCTCGTCCTTCGCAAGCTCGGAGAACACAGCGAACGCGGATGCGGGCGGGGTGTCCTTAGAGCCCAAGCCGTAGCGGCCGCCGACGACGGTGATACCCGAGCGGCCCTCGATGGCGAGCGCGTTCAGAACGTCCATGTACAAAGGCTCGCCGACGCTGCCCGGCTCCTTCGTGCGATCGAGCACGGCGATCTTCTTCACCGTCTCGGGAAGAGCCTCCACGAACTTGCTCGTCACAAACGGGCGGTACAGGCGCACCTTCACAAGGCCCACCTTCTCACCGTGGGCGTTGAGGTAGTCGATGACCTCCTCGGCCACGTCGCAGAACGAGCCCATGGCCACGATCACGCGATCGGCGTCGGGCGCGCCGTAGTAGTTGAACAGCTCGTAGTTGGTGCCGAGCTTGGCGTTGATCTGGTGCATATAGTCCTCGACGATGGCGGGAAGCTCGTCGTAGAAGGAATTGCACGCCTCGCGGTGCTGGAAGAAGATGTCGCCGTTCTCGTGCGAGCCACGCATGGAGGGGCGCTCAGGATTGAGCGAGTGGTCGCGGAACGCCTGCACCGCGTCCATGTCGCACATATCGGCAAGATCGGCGTAATCCCAGCATGCGACCTTCTGGACCTCATGCGAAGTGCGGAAGCCGTCGAAGAAGTTCAAAAACGGGACGCGACCCTTGATGGCGGACAGGTGCGCCACCGGAGCCAAGTCCATGATTTCCTGCACGTTACCCTCGGCGAGCATGGCGAAGCCGGTCTGGCGGCAGGCCATGACGTCGGAGTGGTCGCCGAAGATGTTCAGGGCCTGGGTGGCCACGGTGCGGGCGGAGACGTGCAAGACGCCAGGGAGCAGCTCGCCTGCCATCTTGTACATGTTGGGAATCATGAGGAGGAGGCCCTGGGATGCGGTGTAGGACGTGGTGAGAGCGCCCGCTGCGAGCGAGCCGTGCATCGTGCCCGAAGCACCGCCTTCCGACTGCATCTCGCACACCTTCACGCGCGTGCCGAAGATGTTCTTCCTGCCCTGGGCGGACCACTGATCGACCAGGTCAGCCATCGGGCTCGACGGCGTAATGGGGTAAATTCCCGCCACCTCGGTGAACGCGTAGGAAACGTACGCCGCCGCGGAGTTGCCGTCCATCGACTTGAATTCTCGTGCCATGCTCACTCTCCTCAGATTATTACGGAAGGGCAAAGACGCATGAGGCGTGCCCCCTGCGCCCTCGTGCACAATCTCGTCTGTTCATAAAGACACCTCGAATGGTAGCAGCGCAGGCGCGCTCCACCCGCCTGCAGCGCGAAACGGCGCTTGCAAGGGTTGTTACGCTTCGGTAAATGGGCGCACCAGAGCACACAGGCAAGCACACGGGGCCCAAGAGGGATGTTTCGGGTACAGAAAGGAACCTCATGACCACTTCATCGCTGGTCAAACGTGACTAATGAGATAGCAGTGCTTAGAATTGTCCCCCTCGTCGAAACGTTACAACTTTCGAACAAGATGGGCAAATTCCTCTACTTTCCCTTTATTTATTAAGCGATTTCGAAGATAATGTGAAACGTTCGTGCGCAAAAGGAAGGCGCACGGGCGTACGGGGGCCGTCCCCGAACGATAAAAGTTGGAGGGTAATCCATGGAACAAGTGAAACTCACTCGTCGCTCCTTCGTTGCAGGCGCAACTGCCGCAGGCGCGCTCGCCGCGCTTTCGCTGACCGGCTGCGGTGGCGGATCGAGCGAGAAGAAGTCTGACGACGCGAAGTCAGATGGCACCGCCAAGGGTGGCGGCACCATCGTCGCTGCTTGCAGCTACAAGAACGCCAACTACAACCCCATCGGCGCAAGCTCCGCCCTCATGCTTCCCGCAATCCAGCACTGCCTCGAGGGCCTCTATGAGCTCAACTACTTCAGCGGCAAGACCGAAGCTGCCCTCGCAGCCGGCGAGCCGACGAAGGTTTCCGACACCGAGTACGAGGTCGCGCTTCGCCAGGGTGCCAAGTACTCCGACGGCACCGAAGTGACCGCCGACGACGTCGTCGCCGTGGTCGAGGCCAACAAGGCCAACGCAACTTACAAGGACATGCTCTCCTTCATCGACGAAGTCACCGCCAAGGACGCCTCCACGGTTTCCTTCAAGCTCGCCTATCCTTCGGTCGACAGCGACAGCCTGCTCAAAGAGCGCCTGTCCCTGTGCCGTGTGTTCCCGGCAAGCGAAATCACCAAGGAATCCATGTCTACCCCGCCGATCGGGTCGGGCGCCTGGGCCTTCGGCGAGTGCAACGGCGAGGACGGCGGCGAGCTTAACTTCGCGCCGAACGCCAACTACAACGGCGCAAAGCCGGCAAACGCCGACGCCATGCAGTGGCTCGTTCGCGTTGACAACACCGCTCGCGTGACCGCCCTTCAGGAAGGCACCGCTGTCGCTGGCGAGAACATCCCGTTCGCCAACAGCGACCAGCTCGTGAACGCCGGCGTCACGGTCGACAGCGTCAGCAGCTACGGCATCGGCTTCCTCATGTTCAACTGCCAGAAGGCGCCCTTCAACGACAAGCGCGTCCGTCAGGCCTTCTTCTACGCCATCGACTACGACAAGCTCATCTCCAACCAGCTCGGCGGCCAGGCGGAAACGCTGACGTCCTACCTGCCGAAGGACAACCCGGCCTACCATGAGGCTTCCACCGTCTACAAGTACGATCCCGAGAAGGCGAAGTCCCTGCTCAAGGAGGCGGGCCAGGAGAACCTCTCCTTCACGCTCCTCGTCATCGACAACTGGATCAAGGACCTCGCTGCTCAGATTCAGCAGGATCTCCAGGCAGTCGGCCTGACCTGCACGCTCGACGTCCAGGCTGCCCCCTACCCGATGCTCGCCGCCAAGGAAGACAATTCCGTGCTCGATTACGACGTGTTCCTGGCCCCTGGCGACGTGTCCTGCTTCGGCACCAACGCCGACGTGCATCTGGCCTGGTTCTACGGCGAGAACACCGACTGGTGCCAGGGCCGTACCTGCTGGGCGAAGGCCGGCGACGGCAAGTGCACCGAATTCAACCAGTACCTCGACGAGGCGCGCCGCGCCACCGATGCGGGCGCTCGTCAGGAAGCCTACAACAAGTGCTTCGACATCATCGCCGAGGAAGTGCCGCTGTACCCGCTGTTCCACAAGAAGGTTCTCACTGGTTACTGGGCCGACAAGATCGAAGGCTTCGAGCCCAGCCCGACCACCGGTCTGTACTTCCAGGACGCAAAGCTCAAGTAAGCTCGCCTGACAGCCTGCTTTGCATTGCACGAAAGCCCGCCTCCCCCAGGCGGGCTTTTTTGTTGCATAACAACCGTGAAACGCGGAAAGCGGGCAAGCGCAACTATACTGGTTGCATTGCAGTCGAAAGAGGGAGGAAAGGTTTCGCATGAAGCGACTTTTTTCAGTGTACGGGGACTCCATCAGCACTTACGAGGGAGTGACCCCCGATGGCTGGAGCATTTTCTATACGGGCGAGCAACGTGAGGCGACGGGGGTGCAAACGCCCGCCGACACCTGGTGGATACAGGTCATCAACCACTTCGACGGCGAGCTCCTCGCAAACGCGGCATGGTCGGGCTGCGTGTGCGAGGGCAACGTGTTTCCCCAGGGCGCAAGCGAGCGCCGCATCGCTGCGCTCGAGCGGGACGGGAAAGCGCCCGACGACATCCTCATCTACATCGGCATCAACGACTACGGGTGGGGATCGGCCTACGCGCAGATTTGCGGCGGATCGCCGAACGCGCCGGCAGAGCTTGTGGCGAGCTGCCCTGACAAGGGGAACGTTGCGGGACTCGCGCCCGATGGGGCAGTCGAGAAGTTCGCCGCATCGTATCGCCGCATGCTTCGCACCATGCACGAGAAGTGGCCGAACGCGCACATCTGGGCAGCAACGCTTCTCCCCGGGCGCGTGAAGGGCGCGGTGAGGTCAACCTCACCGCGGTGGTTTCGCGGCATCTGCGTCGACGAGTACAACAAGGCCATCCATAGCGCCGCAGCTGACGAGCCCAACTGTACGCCCGTCGACGCGGCGGCTCTCGGCTTCGACTACGAGGCGATCGATGGTACGCATCCCACGAATCGCGGCATGAAGCAACTTGCAGCGATGTACATAAGGGGAATGGAAGCTGCGGACGAAGCTCTCCCCCGCACCCCTTACGAGGGAAGCGAGCTGCTAACCGACGACATGAGGACCGTCGAGTTCTGCACGAAGCCCTGCGTCGGGTGCGAATACGCGAAGGGCACGGGCAACAACTGGTGGCACGTCTGCGAGAAACAGCTGCGATAACGCTAGCCGAGTTATGCGCTTGCGATAAAAAATGGACTTTGCTATGAGGCCGACCGTTATAATGCTAGGTTGGCAATTCTTGGGCGCGGCACCGCTCGAAGAGGTGCCGAACAATATTTAGGAATGCTCTCACGAGCAGAAATCGAAAGGAGGGGACATCAGTGAATAACCTGTTGCGATTGATTGGCAACCGCCTGATTTGGCTGCCCATCATGATCTTCGGTGTCACCGTTCTCGTCTTCTTCCTGATGTCGTTATCGCCAATCGATCAGGCGTACTCAGCCCTGGGCGAAAACGCGTCACCGGAACAACTTGCAGCCTACCGCACGCAACACGGCCTCGATGACCCTGTTGTCGTGCAGTACTGCAACTACATGGCGGGCTTCTTCCATGGTGACCTGGGAACCTTCGGCCCCGCAAGCCAATCCGTCGCAGGCCGCATCGCAACGGCGCTGCCTATCACGCTGCAGCTGGGGTTCTTCGGCTTCATCATCGCGATCATCGCGAGCGCGATCTTGGGCGTCATCTCGGCGCTCTATCGCGATCGTTGGCCTGACCAGGTCATTCGCATCTTCTCGATCGCCTGCATCGCAACGCCGTCGTTCTGGCTCGCCGTGCTGTTCATCCTTTTGTTCTCTTCCACGCTGCACATGCTGCCCGCATCCGGCGCGCTTCCCCCGCTGACGGAAAACCCCGCCGGCTGGCTGGCCCGCATGGCGATGCCGGGCATCGCGCTTGCCGTTCCCCTTACCGGCCAGATGACGCGCATCATCCGCACGTCGATGGTCGAGGAGCTCGACAAGGACTACGTGCGCACCGCCCGCGGCTTCGGCATCCCCTACGGCACCGTCGTCGCGCGCAACGTGCTTCGCAACGCGCTCATCACGCCGGTCACCGTGCTCGGCCTGAAGTTCGGCTACATGATCGGCGGCGCTGTCGTCTTGGAGGTCATCTTCTCGCTTCCCGGCATGGGCATGGCTATCCTTTCTGGCGTCACCTCGAACTACGTCATGCTCGTCCAGGGTGTCGTCCTCGTCGTTGCCATCACCTTCATCATCGTCAACGTGATCGTCGACATGCTCTATATCCTTATCGATCCGCGAATCAGGACGGTGTAGCACCATGGCTCAACTTCGTGGCAACCTCACAAAGAAGATGGAGGCCGGCGCCGGCAAAGTGCGCTTCCGTCGGTGGAATAACATGACGATCGGCGCGCGCATCTCGCTTGTCGTGCTCATCGCGATCATCGCCGTCGCCATCCTCGCCGACTTCATCGCCCCCTACGATCCCTACGCAATCTACACCTCGTTCACCGCACCCAACGGCGAGCACCTCTTCGGCACCGACGACAAGGGACGCGACGTTTTGTCGCGTCTGATGTGCGGCGCCAAGTACTCGCTCACCATCGGCCTGGGCGCCACAGCGTTCGCGCTCGTGGTTGGCTCCATCATCGGCGCCATCGCCGCCGTCGTGCGCCAGCGCATCTCCAATATCATCATGCGCATCCTGGACATCATCATGTCCTTCCCTGGCATCGCGCTCGCCGCAACCTTCATCGTCGTATTCGGCAACAGCGTACCCTCGCTTATTTTCGCCATCGGCTTTCTCTACATCCCGCAGATCGCCCGCATTGTGCGCGCGAACGTGATGAGCGAGTACAACCAGGATTATGTGCGCGCCGTCGTTGTCTCCGGTGCTCGCGCCCCCTGGATCCTCTGGAAGCACGTCGTGCGCAACTGCATCGCCCCGGTGCTCGTGTTCACCATCGTGCTCGTCGCCGACGCCATCGTGTTCGAGGCATCGCTTTCCTTCATCTCTGCCGGCATCCCCGAGCCGACGCCGACGTGGGGCAACATCCTCGCCGACGCGCGCAACGGCGTGCTCGCCGGCCGCTGGTGGCAGGCGCTGTTCCCGGGCCTTATGATCATGATCACGGTGCTCTGCTTGAACATCGTCTCCGAGGGTATCACCGACGCGATCGCCGCCCCGAAGGCCGCCGTTAAGGTCGACGAGAATGATCTTAAGGGCAACCGCGAGGCCGACCGCATGGTCGCCGACCCGACGCTCGCCTACGCCGCCCAGGCCGAGATGCTCACCAAGCGCCTCGACGCACTGCGCAAGGTCGAGCTTGTGCGCACCGACCGTTTCCCCGCCCGCACCGACGTGCCGCCGATCCTCGAAGTGAAGGACCTCTGCATCAAGTTCCCGCGTCATGGCGACGCGAACGTCGTCGACCACGTGAGCTTCGTCGTCCGCCCGCGCCAGACCATGGGCCTTGTGGGCGAATCCGGCTGCGGCAAGTCCATCACGAGCCTCACCATCATGGGCCTGCTCGACAAGAAGGCGCAGATCTCCGGCGAGATCCTCTACGACGGCAAGAATCTGCTCACCCTCTCCGACAAGGAGATGAACGAGCTGCGCGGCCGCGAAATCGCGATGATTTATCAGGACGCGCTTTCGAGCTTGAACCCGTCGATGCTTATTAAAGCGCAGATGAAGCAGCTCACCAAGCGCGGCGGCACCCGCAGCGCCGAGGAACTGCTCGAACTTGTGGGTCTCGACCCCAAGCGCACGCTCGACTCCTACCCGCATGAGCTCTCCGGCGGCCAGCGCCAGCGCGTGCTCATCGCCATGGCGCTCACGCGCGACCCGAAGCTCGTCATCGCCGACGAGCCGACGACCGCCCTCGACGTCACCGTGCAGAAGCAGGTTATCGACCTTCTGAACAAGCTCCAGCACGAGCTCGGCTTCGCCATGGTGTTCGTGAGCCACGACCTCGCCCTCGTCGCCGAGGTCGCAAACTCGATCACCGTCATGTACGCAGGCCAGGTTGTGGAGCAGGGCCCCGTGAAGGAAATCCTCACCAACCCCGTGCACGAGTACACGCGCGGTCTTCTCGGCTCGGTGCTCTCCATCGAGGCAGGCGGCGATCGACTGCACCAGGTACCCGGCAGCGTTCCCTCCCCGAAGGACTTCCCCGAGGGCGACCGCTTCCGCCCGCGCTCGAGCCACCCGGACAAGATTTCGAACGTCCGCCCGATGCTCAAGCGCGTCAAGGGCACCGACCATTACTATGCCGAGCTTCCCGACAGCGAGCTGAAGCGCGTGGGAATCAAGCCCTACCTTACGGGAGGTGCAGAGTAAATGACCGAGAAGAACAACCAAGCGGCGGAAATCGTCGAAAAGGACATTGTCGCCGCTGCAAGCGACACAGAGTCCGTGAACGACTTCGAGTCGGCAGAAGGCCGCATGCTTATCACCGAGCAGGAAGACGCGAAGGGCGAAAGCGCGCCTACGAGCACCGCAGCAGACGGCAGGGACGAGAAGACGCCTATCATCTTTCTTGACGATGTGCACGTGATCTTCAAGACGCGCACGGGCTCGATTTTGCACCCGAACAAGGTGCACGCGGTGAACGGCCTTACCCTGAAGCTCATGCCAGGCGAGACCATCGGTATCGTCGGTGAGTCGGGTTGCGGCAAATCGACCACGGCAAACGTGATGTGCGGCCTGCAAGCGCCCACGTCGGGGCATGTTTACTTCAAGGGAACCGACGTCACGAAGCGCACCGCAGCGCAGCGCCGCATCATCGGCCGCGTGATCTCGGTCGTGTTCCAGGACCCGGCGACCGCGCTGAACGCCCGCATGAGCGTGCGCGACCAGCTGACCGACCCGATGATCGTGCACAACGTGGGCGATGCGAAATCTCGCGAGGCCCGCGTGCATGAGCTCATCGAGATGGTGGGCCTGCCAGAATCCGTTCTCGACGCGCTGCCCGGCCAGATGTCCGGCGGCCAGCGCCAGCGCGTGGCCATTGCTCGTGCGCTGTCGCTCAACCCTGACGCCATCATCGCCGATGAGCCGACGTCTGCACTCGACGTCTCGGTTCGCGCGCAGATTCTGAACCTGCTCATGGACCTGAAGAAGCAACTCGGCCTTGCCATGGTCTTCATCAGCCACGACATTCAGACGGTGCGCTATATCTCCGACCGCATCATCGTCATGAACCACGGTCAGGCAGTCGAGCGGGGAACCGCCGAAGAGGTGTTCAACCACCCCAAGGACGACTACACGCGCCTGCTTCTGGGCGCGGCTCCCTCGCTTCTCCACCCGAACCTCGGGAAAGAGTAAGCGCCGAATCAGCAAGAACGAAGGGCGACTCGCAAGGGTCGCCCTTTTTCGTATGCTAGAGACGGGAAATCCCAATCCCAAGGATGGATGTGGGGTGCATTCCGTGCTCAAACAGTCCTGCTCGCGCAAACAGCCCACTGGGCTGTTTGGCTCGTGCGGAACTGCGCGCGAAACGCACCCCACATCCATCGAGCGTCATACGGAGTTGCGTAAAACGTTCTTCCCTCTCCCCTTTTCGTGTGATGAAAAGCGGCCTTTCCTTGACGCGTTTTACCTGCGTGCTATGCTTTTCGAGTTTGAAACAAGACCGTCAAATGAAAGGCACGGCATGGACACCAAAGAGTTCCACGGCGTAATTCCCCCCGTGGTAATCCCCCTGAACGAAAAGAAGCAGCTCGACCTCGAGTCGTTCGAGCGCTCCATCAACCGCATGATCGACGCAGGCGTGAACGGCCTGTTCTTCCTGGGATCCTCGGGCGAAGTCGCCTTCCTCACCGACGCTCAGCGCTATCACGTGCTGCAGGAGGCCGTGGCCATCGTGAACCATCGCGTGCCCGTGCTCGCCGGCGTCATCGACATGGAGACCCTGCGCGTCATCGACCAGTGCAAGCGCGCGAAGGGCTACGGCGTCGACGCGCTCGTCGCGACCGCACCGTTTTACGCACTCGGCGGCCCGCGCGAGGTCGAGCGCCATTTCCGCGACATCCGCGAGAACACCGATCTGCCCCTGTTCGCCTACGACCTGCCCGTGTGCGTGCACACCAAGCTCGATCCCACGATGCTCGTAAGCCTCGGCAAAGACGGCGTGCTCCAGGGCGTGAAGGACTCCTCCGGCGATGACGTCTCCTTCCGCTGGCTCGTGCTCGAAAACGAGGACGCCGGCCATCCGCTTCAGCTGCTCACCGGCCATGAGGTCTGCGTCGACGGCGCTTACCTCGGCGGCGCGGACGGCTCCGTTCCCGGTCTCGCGAACCTCGATCCGTTCAGCTACGTCGAGCAGTACAAGGCGTTCCAGGCAGGCGACTGGGCGAAGGTCAAGGAGCTGCAGGATCACCTCGCACGCCTCATGTTCCTCACCCGCGTCGTGAAGGCGACCGTCGGCTTCGGTGCCGGCGTGGGCGCTTTCAAGACTGCACTGTGGCAGATGGGCGTGTTCAACACAAACCAGATGCGCGAGCCCGTCCAGGCGCTCGAGGGCGAAGATGTCGCAGCCATTGTCGAGGTCCTCAAGAAAGCTGGCCTCATGGACGCCGACGCGCCCATTCGCAAATAACGTCACCTGTAAGAGGAGCGCGGCGTGCAAGGGCTAAAGGCCCGCGCGCCGCGCTCTTTTCTTTCGAGCCATTCAAGGAGCAGCATGGCAACCTTTCCTGCGAACTGCGAATTTCCAGCGCGCGTCGTCGCAATCGATGTGGGCGGGACCAAGATCACCGGCAGCATCGTGCGCTACGATTCCGCCGAAGCCGAACCCGTCGTGGAAGATTCGCGCACCGTGGCGACCGAAGCGATGAAGGGCGGAGCAAGCGTCCTCGACAAGATTTGCTCGCTCGCTTGCGACCTCGCCGCATGCGCCCCCTCCTCCCCTCTCGGCATCGGAGCGGGAACCGCTGGACGCGTCGACGCGAAGTCGGGAGATATCGCCTACGCGAACGACCTCATGCCGGGCTGGGGCGGACAGCCGCTCGCATCGGCATTGCATGAGCGCTCTGGCCTTCCCGCCGCCGTTTTGAACGACGTGCAGGCTTATGCGGTGGGTGAAGCCCGCTGGGGCGCCGGACGAGGTGCCGATACCTGCATCATGATCGCCGCGGGAACCGGCGTCGGCGGCGCCGTTATCGCACATGGCCGCATCGTGCGCGGCAAGCACGGCTTCGCAGGCGAGGTGGGTCATATGGCATCTTCCGTCGCCACGGGAATACCCTGCGTATGCGGCGGAAGCGGACATCTGGAAAGCGTCGCCGCAGGCAGCGGCATCGAGGCGCGCTTCTTCGAGGCCACAGAGGAGCACCTCTCCGGCGCCGAGATTTCCGCACTCGCCGCAAAAGGCGAACAGCCCGCTCGACGCATCATCAAGGAAGCGGGCTTTGCGCTCGGCCAGACCATCGCAGGACTGACGAACATCCTTGATCCCGACATCGTCATTTTGTCAGGATCGGTGGTGAAAGCCGGCGCAGAATGGCGCGCGGAGCTGCAACGAGGATTCGACAGCCAAATTCCCGCAATTCAGCGCGACCTACCCATCGTCGATGCCGAGCTCGGCGCCGCCGCCCCGCTCATCGGCGCGGCGGAGAACCTCATCGACTCGCTATAGGACCCTTGCCCAGCACTGACGATGGCCAGGTAAAACGCACGAGCTGCAAGCGCCATCGCAGCTCGCACCCAACCCGACGTATATCTCGCAAATTGCAAAGGAGCATCTCATGATCGATCCCATTATCCAGCAGCTCAAAGGGAAACTCATCGTAAGCTGCCAGGCCTATATGGGCGAACCCCTGCGTCACCCGGAGACTATGGCTCAGATGGCGCGCGCCTGCGAGCTCGGCGGTGCCGGCGGAATCCGCTGCCAGGGGCTCTCCGACATCTCCGCCATCAAGGGACGTACCGAGGTGCCCGTCATCGGCATTTGGAAGGAAGGCCACGAGGGCGTCTACATCACCCCGACGTTGCGTCACGCGCGCGCGTGCGTCGCGGCGGGCGCCGACATCGTCGCAGTAGATGCCACTGACCGCCCGAGACCCGACGGCAAGACGCTTGAAGACACCGTCCGCCCGCTCAAGGAAGAAGGCGTGCTCGTCATGGCCGATTGCGCGACAATCGAGGATATCCGCCACGCCTTCGCCATCGGATGCGACATCGCCTCGACCACGCTCTCGCATCCTGGCGCCGCTATCGATTGCGGCATGGCCGACGGGCCCGATGTTGCGCTTGTGCGCCAAGCGACGACGGAATTCCCCGACAAGCCCGTCATCTGCGAAGGCCGCGTCCACACGCCCGCCGACGCGAAGGCCGCCATGGACGCCGGCGCCTGGGCAGTCGTCGTGGGAACCGCCATCACGCACCCCACATCCATCACGAGCTGGTTTGCGGAAGCGGTCGAAGGGTAAAAGTACACCGAATCGAGTCAATCCTGGCACAAAAGACGAGGCGTCCCACTCGGTAGTAAGGGACCAGAAAGAAATCCCAGGTCGAGCAAGCGCTTGACCTGGGATTTCTTGTTTTAGAGCCTGCTCAAGTCCGTCGCACTCCCCAGTTCGAGTGCTCTACCCGCGGGATACCTCGGCTTTTGTGCCAAAATCGTCCTCTCAGGATGCACTTTTTAGCAGCGAGGGTTAGTTGTCGTTTCCCACTTATTCCGCACACCCCCGGCGCGCGTTTATCCCACCTAGGCTTTCCTATCTTCTAGTTGTTGCATTTTCGAGCCGAATACCGAATGCTTGAAGGTGC
>OKRW01000146.1_pt1 | contig 70614 bp, 64 predicted proteins | sample 1601151 | NCBI WGS metagenome assembly OKRW01 (sample SAMEA3541471, study PRJEB24748) | human gut metagenome | biome: human gut; feature: human-associated habitat; material: faeces | place: China | collected 2012 | reverse complement strand
CTGGGATTCATGTAGTTTGCTCTGAAATTACAGATTGTGGCAAATCAGAGCAAGATTGAGCATGTTGTTACTACCTGTTAGTAGTAAAAATGGTAGTAACACCTCAAAGTCTTACTACTTAGAATGCTACACTAAATTTTACAAAAAAAAAGAACCCGACGCATCAGGTTCTCCCAGGTGTAATCCGAAGACATCCACCGCAATTCTTATATATAATATACTACTTCTGCATAAAATATGCAAGAATTTTATGATTTGCTAATGAATTTTTGTAAGGCATTCATATTAGGTCTATGCTGTGTACCAACCACCTGATTATAAATGTTAATTGGCAATTCATTTCTCAAATACTCTGTCTGCTGTTGATACGAAGCAACAAACTGCTTACAAGCAGTTTTAGTTTCGCCCATCTTTCTAAGGAAATATGTAATCATGATAATATACGCATCCATATATTTAAAATCAATATTAGAAATTCCTACTTCAGTTTCAAGCAGAGTAACAAGACGCTGATCAATCTTACCAGTTTTAAATCTAGTATCGAAAATCACATTGTTATGAGCAATTGCATTTCGCAAATCTTTAACTGTAAATATAAAGAACTTTGTGTTCATGCCATCTGAATCTAAATTAGTTGGGAGCTTCATTATATTTGAAACATAAAGCTTAACATTTGTACAGGCACAATCATATAAAGTTCCAAACTCACCAAGCGCTAAAGTTTCAAATATTGCCCAAACAGGTATTGTAATATCATTATTAAAGAAATGTGCTACCACACTTCTCTTATTATAGTCACGAACAAGAGCAGCATTTATTTTTCCTTTTAGATTCATTCTCTTCGTGTACTCTGTTTTATATGCACGGCTCCCCGGAGTATAATTTCTATATGCTGTTAATGATTTATTGTAAATAACATCAAAATTCTCAGATTTGCTATCTGCCAATAAAGCCTCAATAACATAACTCTTCAATGCATTTTCTATAAACATTACCTTAGGATAAAGAACTGTTTTAAGTCGCATATCATATTTATTCAGTGCTATAATTTCATCCAAAGAGCTAAAATTAACACGGTTAGTATCCTCTCGAATAAATCTATATCCCTTAAATCCATGATAATAGCCCATATTTCTAAGTGCTTGTGTCTGTGAGCTTTTAACATTGATATGGTGTGTATTACGTAAATATTTCATCAACTGGTAAATTGATAACATGTATAACCTTCTTTCATCATTTATAAGGTTTATTATAGCACCAAACACTTACTTTTTCCATAGAAAAAACGCCCCAGCCTAAGCCGGAGCGTCATCTCTTTTCCATATTAAACTACCTTAAACATCTTCTGCGACATCGTTTTCTCTTTCTTCTGCTCAACCTCCGCCTGTGCCTTCCTAAACTCTTCCATCCGTTTCAATTCTTCCTCAGCATCATCGAATCCGATATGTGTGTACACATTCATTGTAACCGATATATCTGAATGCCCCATGAGGTACTGCAGCGTCTTTGGATTCATTCCCGATTTTGCCATATTTGAACAATGCGTGTGTCGGCATACATGAGGTGTGATGTTTGGCATCTGCACCCGGTAGATGTCATTGTATCTACCAACCATATGATTGAAACGGTGCTGCCAGTGCATTGCCACAAGTGGCATTCCATTATCATCATAAAATAGGAATCCGCTATAGCCGTCTATAGCTTTCTCCACTTTCGGTGCATTTCTATCCTCAATGATTGCCTGAAACATCTGTGCCACATCCTCTTTAATCGGCAATACTCTTGTTCCTGCATCCGTCTTTGTGGTTTCTATGATATACCGCATATCTGATGTTCTCTGCAACTGATGGTCGATGTTCACAGTTCTATTCTCAAGATCAATGTCCTTCAGCGTCAAGCCACAAAATTCTGATATTCGCATTCCCGTATGAAAGAGTATGTACACTACTTCATAGTATTTACAGTACACCACATCGTCATGCACAAACTTCAGGAACTTTCTCATCTGGTCTTTTGTAATTGCCTCTCTTGTGACTGCGTCATTTACTAATACTCCGGCAAGCTAAAATCCAAATGGCTTCTTTACCAGAATGTCATCATCCACCGCCATCTGAAAAGCTGGTCGCAACACTCCCCGGATGGTATGAATGGAACTGTAGCTTTTCCCATCCTCTTGCTGCAATTTGATAAGGAACAGTTTTGCATCGGATGTTTTCACACTTCGTATCGTCTTTTTGCCAAATGTTTCCTTTGCAAGTAATCTCTGTACTGTAACATATCCCTGTTTCGTGCTTTGCCTTACCCCTGTCTTTGTTTTCAAATATCGGTCTACCAGTTCACAGACTGTCATCTGTCCGTCCACGATATTTACAAGCAAATCCAAATCTGTGTTTACCTGTTTTTCCAACTCTCGAAGGGAAAGGCATGGTTTCTTGCCCTTTGGGAGTTTATCCGTAGGCTCCAGTTTCCAACTATAGACAAAATGTGGTTTTCCATCAATATGATATTTATATTGATATTTTCCGTCTGCTCTTATGCTTTCTCCCGGTCTTAATACTCTACGTTTGGAATCCCGCCTTGTCTGTCCCCTTCCTGCCTTTGCCATTATACCCGTCTCCTTAGTTCTGGATGGTTATGCAGATACCTTTCAAAGGCTACACGAAGAATCAGCTTGCGTTCTCCGTAGTATGCCAGAAACTCTTCTCCATCCGTATCATTCAATAAATCATAAAATTTTCTCCTGCTTAAAACGAAATATTCAATTGCCTCAGAAGGATTCAAAATATCCTTTTCCGCTAAATTTGGTCTTGCCATAAAGCACTTTCTTTCTGCCAAAAGTGGCTGTTTTCAAGGGTTTTCGGGGTCATCCTATGTTCGCTCTTATGCCCTGTAATAGCAACTACTTTTGGCAGATAAAAGGAACTATATTTCTGAAGAATTAAGGATGAATTCTTCGAACTTCGGACGGATAATAAGAAATCTGTTTCCACAGTACACCGCCACTGTTCCAAGGTTGTCCTCTGCAATTCTTCTCAATCTCTTTATACCAATATTAAAATAAGCTGCTGCCTCCTTGATGGTGAGCATATACTTCTCACTAACAGGAAGCGTTTTATTGCATTCTGCCTCCATAGTATCTCTCCTTCCGACAAGGTGGTCACACAGCTGACTCCTTTGTACTATTTTTCCTTTTTTGTCATTTTCACTCTGATTCTGTGATACTTGCCCCAGGGGCAGTCTAAATCTCTGTCACCTTTTATGCCGGGCAACGGTGCCGCCCCTTCACGCGCAAAAACTGCGAATTTAAACGGGGTATTAACCCCCAATATGTTTTTAGGAAGGCCTTTAACTAGCCAAGATGTACCAAAATATTCCTGAAGACTACCAGATATAATAGTTTTTAATTTGTTCTCAATCTCGCACAACTATTACCGTATTCAAACAAAACAAAACTGACTCCGTTAGAAAAACGAAATCAGTTTGTTGCTTAAAATTTAATTATTCTACCATAGACCTGTTTTTTTGTGCTGTCTGCACAACTTGGGGCAGTTCAATTCGGGCGAGGTTATCACTTTATGCTTTATTCTTATTTGACCTGTAAAGCCTGGTCTATGAGTTTTTCAAGTGTCTTTGCTTGATTTTTTTCAGTGATTGCACCAACGATTGGCTCGCCTACAATGTTGCCGTTCTTGTCGACAACATATGTTGTTGGGTAAGAGAAAAGGCCTGATGTGAACTTGCCTGCATCGCTGTTTGAATCAAACCAAATGTTCTTGTATGTTACACCTTTCTTTGAAAGGATGTCCTTTGCTTCTGAAATTGCTGTCTTGTCACCGTCAATTGTGAATGTGTTGATGCCGACAACCTGACCGCCTTTTTCAGCAAGTTTCTTGTTGAGTGCTTCTAATTCTGGAAGTTCGCCGACACATGGCTTGCAAGTGCTGAACCAGTAGTTAACAACTGTTACATTGTTGCTTTTGAAAAAGTCACTGCTCTTTATATCGTTGCCATCAAGGTCCTTGCCGTCGAATGACGGAAAACTTGTTGCGCCACCGCCTTTTGAAATAACGCCGTTGCTGTCAGCCGGAACGCTGTCACCGTTTGAAGGTGCATTTGCACATTCAGGATATTTTTGCTCCAAGATTGTGAGTTTGCCCTCAATTTCCTTGATTTGTTCTGCACCGGCAACGAGTTTTTTGTATTCCTCATCTGTGAATTGGTCCTTTGCACCCTCAATTGTCTTGAGAAGGAAGTCACCGTAGTTTGTGCCGTCCTCAATCATTGGAGTGTCTTTGTTTGAAGCCATAAATACTTTTTCCCAAAGAGCTTTGTCTGTTGACAAGATTTCGTTTTCTTTTTCCATAAGCTGATTGTGGAGCTTTGAAGCCTCGTCAGCGCTGTTCGGTTCTGTTGCCATCAAGGTTGAACTACTTGAATCTATTGATTGTTTTTCGTCTTTGTTGTTTTTTGATGTTGAGCAAGCAATAAGGCTAATTGCCAATACAGAAACTAATAATACTACTATTAAGATTTTTGAGAGTTTTGAAAATTTCATAATTATTCCTCCGTTATAATTCCTCTTTTGTTTCGTTTTTGTTTGTTTTGTTTTCAATTTTTACGTTTTCGTCTACTGTTTTTCTAAACAAGCCAAAGCCGTATTGAAAGCTGACCGCTTCGGTAGGACAGGCACTTATGCACTTTCCACATCGGATACATTCGGTGCTGTTAGGTGTTTTTGTAACATCAACATCCATTTTGCACACCTTTGCACATTTACCGCACGAAACGCATTTGTGCTCGTCTACCTTCATCTCAAACAGCGAAACCTTGTTGAACAGTGCATAAAATGCACCGAGTGGGCAAATCCATTTGCAGAACGGTCTGTAAAACAGCACGCTCAAAACGACTACCGAAATCAGCACAACAAGTTTCCACGAAAACAGTTTTCCCAATGCCGAACGGATACCTTCGTTGACTGCCGAAAGTGGCAACGCACCCTCAAGCACACCTTGCGGACATATATATTTGCAAAAATATGGGTCGCCCATCCCCAAATCATTTACTATGAGCACCGGTAATAAAACAACTGCCAACAGCAGTACTGCATATTTGATATATGTCAGTGGCTTGAGTTTTTTTGTTGAAAACTTTTTGGTCGGGACTTTGTGCAACAAATCCTGTAACCAACCAAACGGACACAAAAATCCGCAGACAAAGCGTCCGAGCAGAACTCCCAACAAAATGAGAAATCCTGTTATATAATAGGAAAACTTATATTTTGACGAGCCGACTACCGCCTGAAATGAGCCGATTGGACAAGCACCCGATGCGGCAGGACAGGAATAGCAGTTCAGACCCGGCACACAAACAGCCTTGCCTTTGCCTTGATAAATTTCGCCTTTAAAAAAGTTTGGCAGATGAATATTTGTCAGCAGAGTTGCTCCTGCCTGAATCCATCCTCGGAATTTGGCTAATTGGTTTGATGCCGTATATTTTTTCTTATTATGGTTTTTATTCTTTGTTTTCTTTTTATCCAATTCCTACACACTCCAAACAAAGCCTGATTGCCTTGCTCAAAACGGTTTCAGTTTCGCCACGCATTGCGCCGAAGCCGAGCATAATAGATCCCGAAATAAGCAGTACTGCCTGTGATAAAGCCTTTTTTGCTCTGGTCAATTCAATCACTCCTTTCATTTTCTGGCGTCATTGTAGCACATCGGATATAAAATTTTCGTTAAGAACAGAAATTTAACACAGATTTTATGTTTTTGTGCTATAATTATAAATATACTTTAAAGCAAGGAGAGTTTTTATGCACATTTTAGTTGTTGAAGACGAAAGAATATTGTGCGAAACAATCGCTCGTAGCTTGAAGCGTCTTGCTTATAGCGTTGACTGTTGCTATGACGGGATAACCGCAATGCAAATGCTTGCTGACGATAACTTTGACCTCGTTGTGCTTGATTTGAATTTACCGGGTGCTGACGGCATGACTGTTTTGAGAACACTCAGAAAAACCGACCGTGACACAAAGGTGCTGATTTTGTCTGCCCGTAGTGAAGTGTCTGATAAGGTTGACGGTTTGGATGCAGGTGCAAACGATTATTTGGCAAAGCCATTCCATTTGGAAGAACTTGCTGCAAGGATTCGCAGTCTTACCCTCCGACAGTTCACTCAAAATGATGTTGTGCTGACCTGCGGTGATGTTTCGTTTGACACAAAATCTCGCAAGGCTATTGTCGGAGGTGAACCTTTGCCGTTGACCCGCAAGGAAACAGGCATACTTGAATATCTTATGGTAAACAGAGATCGCCCCATAAGTCAGGAAGAATTTATTGAACATGTGTGGGACAATAGCGTTGACAATTTCAGCAATTCGATAAGGGTACATATTTCTGCTTTGAGAAAGAAACTTCGCACTTCTCTTGGATATGACCCGATTCGCAATCGTATCGGTGAGGGCTATGTAATGGGGGAAGAAGAATGAAAAAAATATCTCTTCAATGGCGTATCACTTTGATGACTGCTATACTTATAGGTATAACCTGCGTGTCTATGAATTCCCTTATCGGTTATTCGGGGAGACATTATATGGATTCTATCGGCAGTGGCATTTCTGCTAACAGCGATTCGTATAAAGGTGAGCAGGAATTTTTTGACCCTGAAAGTGCTGACCTTGACCAAGAAGTAACTATTATAGTTAACGGTGCGCAGGAGTCGTTTTCCACTACAAATTGGTGCATAACAGCGGTTGTAACATTGCTTGGCGGTGTTTTGGCATGCTTTGTCAGTGGCAGAGCATTGAAGCCTTTGCACACCTTTGCTTCAAGGGTTGAAAATGTTCAGCCGAATAACTTGCCCGATATGAAGATAACCGATGATGTGCCTGCCGAGTTCAAGCAATTCAGCATTTCTTTTAATCAGATGCTTGACCGACTTGACGAGGGGTTCACGGCACAACGGCAGTTCACCGGCAATGCCGCACACGAATTGCGCACCCCTCTTGCATTGCTTCAGGCACAACTTGAACTTTTTTCTGTTGAGCATCCTAATTTGGATGCCGAAAGTGCCGACTTCCTCAAATTATTGCAGGAACAAACAGAGCGAATGTCGCAGGTTACAAAGACCTTGCTTGAAATGAGCGAGCTTCGAACTGTGCCGTGTAATGACTGCATTGAGCTTGCACCGATGATTGAGGAAATTCTTGCCGACCTTTCTCCTGTGGCAGAGAAAAAAGGGGTCACTCTTGAATGTGACGGCACTGGCACTATGGTGGGCAGTGACACCTTGATTTATCGTTTGATCTTTAATTTGACGGAAAACGCAATCAGGTATAACCGCCCTGACGGAACTGTGCGTGTTTCTGTTTCTCAGGAGGGTGACGATCTTGTTGTCAGGGTTGCCGACACAGGTTGCGGAATACCAGAAAAGTATAAAGAAAGTATTTTTCAGCCGTTCTTTCGTGTGGATAAATCCCGTAGCAGAGAAAATGGCGGTGTGGGTCTTGGACTTTCTTTGGTTTGGGAAATTGCTGATATTCACGGTGGCAAAGTGCAGGCAGAAGAAAGTACAGAAAAGGGAACTGTTATGACAGTTACTTTTCCGTTGAACAAAGAATACAAGGATGATTAGTCCAAAATAGAACGAAATATATACAACAAAGTGGCTTGAATTCAGTATTTGAGCCACTTTTTTAGTTACAACCACTGGTGCTAGAATATAAATAGTACAAGTCAAAATGAGAATTCCTTATTACTGATTTTATGATACTATGTATGTATCGCACTGAAGGAGAATCTCATTATGGCAAAGCACTATAATAAACAATTCAAGATAGATGCAGTCCAGTTGGTGCTAGAATCAAGGAAAATCGATCAGCCATGTCAACGGGAAATGTAGAATGTATACTCAACAAATATGCAGAAATGATAAGACCAGAACATCCAGATTTTCCGCAAAAGCTGTATCCACACATGCTCCGGAGAACAAGAGCCTGCGGACCATATCAAAGTGGTGTTGAACTTGAACTTGTATCCAGAATACTCGGACATACTTCTACTCAAACAACCCGTATATATGCAGATCCATCAATAGAAATGTTGAGAACGGCAATGGAAAATAGTAGTGTTGATATATCTGAAGTTGCTGAATGGATGGATAACGAAGAAGAATTAGCCAGAATTTGTGGAGTAAGATAAAAATAAGCTGAGGATAAACCACAAACGATATAAATCTGTTTAAAACAAATTGCATCATTCAACATGGGCAAGCACTCCCAGGACTTTTGCAATCAGTGGACTTGCTGTATTCTCTGTGGTAAATCCTCAAACATGAGTACTGGAAAGCAAAAATCCCAGCATTTTATCGAGGATTGAGCAGACTTTATAGAAATAGATGTGTACATTGAAAAATCAAGACTTTTTGTATCGGCTGGGACATTCTTTCTGGACTCTGGGTGACCATGAGAGAAGATCATCAATAAATCTAAGATCTTTGTCATCCATGTGTTTGGAAATCTCCGTAAGCAGCAGATTGAAATATTCAAAAGTATTTATCATGTTTGCTTTTGCTGTTTCAACCAGGCTGTACAGGATTGCGCTTGCTTTTGCACCGTTGGAGAACTCAATCATTACGAAGTTCTTTCGACCAATGGTAAAAGGCCGGATTGCCTGTTCGGCATAGTTATTATCCATCGGGGCATGTCCATCAGATAAAAACACACGAAGATACTCTTCCTGACCGCAAAAGGTCTTCTGGCATGGATTCAGCAGCCTGCGACTTTAAGATCCCGGCGTTCTTTTGCAAGTTTGTGGTAGACCTGGTATCCATCTGTGACCACAGTTCCAGAAAAAGTTTTAAGGAATTCCCGTGGATGGTCTGAATGGCGGGAAGGCTGCCAGTCAAAGAGGACGATGGGATGAGTCCCACGCAGAGGCCGGTTCCGGTAGACCCACATGTAAGTCTTTTTGCCGTTTTTGATCTTTGTATGATCAATCCGCATGACTTTTACCGGTGACTCATCGGCATGTATGATTTTACTATCATAAATCAGTTCATGCAGGCGGTCATAGATCAGGGACAGATAGACATCGGAACTTTTGATTATCCAGTTTGCCATAGTGTTTGTGGAAAGCTAGATACCATTCGTCTTAAAAGCTTTTGCCTGCAGCTCCAGTGGTAATGCGTTTGTGTATTTACCATTGATGAAGGAAGCGACCAGTGCAGGGGTAGCAATACTGTTGCGGAAAAGGTCTTTTGGTCTTGGAGCTTTCAGGATAGTTCCGTCATTGCTTTTTGAGGCATAGACATGAACGTGATGCTCATCCACGATAAATGTTTCCGAAATGATGTGGAGACGTTTATAAATTTCTGCCGGAAGTTCCTTGTAGCCGTCAGAAAACCTGTCGGCCAGTTCCTCATCGGAAAGTGTGTGTTCGATGATACGAACAGTCCTGACAGATCGGCATCACGTTTGCCGACAGATTTTTTGTGATGATAAGAAGGAATAATGACTTCCGTGATTTCAGGTTCTTTTGAAGGATCCTGTTTCAGATATTCCACTTCATTGAAGGAATCAAACAGGGAAAGCTGCCCATCTATTTCAGAAACAGAAGTTTCAGATTTACGACCGAAAAACCGCTGGTTCATAATGCGAATCTGTTCTGTAAGCAGCTCAATTTGCCAGTTATTATCAGAGAGCTGGGCATTGGCGTGGTCCAGTTGTGACTGCAGAGCAAGGAGCTGGTCCTGCAAAGAAGATACGATAACGATGAGTGCTTCTTTACCGAGATTATTCAACTGTTCATCTGATAACTGGATCATGACTGGTACCTCCTGCATTGATAGGAACATTATACCAGAACTGGCGGGAAAAGGTCACTTTATAAAAACGGGGGAAAGGTAAAAATGACTATGGCTGAAAGGCTGAAAAAGAAAGATAAGAGAAGGTTGAAAATGAAATAGAAAAGAAAAAGTGCTGTACAGAGCTTTGGAGGCTTTTTGATGATTATTAAAAAGCGTCTGGAAGCTGTGCACAGCACATGAAAAACATGGGTGAGAACAGGAAATAAAGTTCTCTGTTTTACACAAAAATATCAGAATCAGGTAGAAGTGTCAGGTGTGATATCGTGGATGACAGGATCAATGGCAAATCCCTGCATCAGCCAGTGGAACTGCTCTGCGGATAAAGACCTGAGATCGTTGGAAAAACGTGGCCATGTGAAATGACCAGATTCCACGCGCTTGTAAAGGAGAAGAAAACCATCACCTTCCCAGAGCAGTCCCTTGATTTTGGTGGAAGACCTGCCACAGAAAAGAAACAGGGTGTTAGGCACAAACAGATTCATATGAAATCTGCGTTCGATGATGGCAGCCAGCGAATCAATTCCGAAGTGGAGATCTGTGTAACCACAGACGATGTAGACACCGGCAAAGTAACTGTGATCAGCATCTTTAAGCATGGCACACCGCCTTGATAAGTTTACCGAGGAACTCTTCGGAAACCGCTGTATCTATTTCGATAGAAACACCATTTATCAACATTTTTACATTAGAGTTATTTGAGCGAATCGAGCGATTCGCACGAATGGAAGGAAATGCAGATGCGGTTGTTCCTGACGAAGAGTCAGAGCCTGAGAGAACAGGAAGTGAGAGTGGAACAATATTTGGCAGGGACTGGTCAACAACTTCTTCCTTGAGAAGATGTTTCCAGTAGTTATAGGTGTGAAATGAAAGACTATTCTGTTCACACCATTGCCGGACAGTAAGACCGCTGGCTTTCTGATCTGCAAATCTGATGGCCCATTCCTGAAGATGGACCTGATGAAGCTTTTGTTCTGCATTCATGAGATAATCCTCCTGAATAAAGTAACACGAATCGCGAAAATCGAGCGAATTGCACGAAGTCGAGTTGAAAATATTGTTAGAGCGAGTATCTCAGAAATGTGGTAAGATGAACAGGTACTGATTATTGAGGATTTACCTCTGTGATTTTCAGTGTCATTCCATATGCTGAAATTTCAATATAGGATTCTTTTTCCCTTTGAACAGGTTATTCGAAAGCGGAATCTTCAGAGTTCATAAGTTCCGTAGGAACTGGAACAATCGGCGGTTCCATTGTCTCTGCCGGAAGAGAATCCACACAGGCTTTACGGACTTGTGACATTCTATAATAATATTTTGCTTTTGCAATTGAATTTTCCTGACACCATTCACTAACGGACATCCCATATGGCCGCTGGTTACATTCCTGGATTATTTGTGCCCATTCCTGTAACCGATAGTTACGTGCAGCTATAGATGTTTGAGTTTTTATTGTAAGCGCCTCCCACAAGTCAAAATAGTTTAGACTAAACTTTTTAGACTGAACTTTTTAGACAAGTCTTAATTGTTGAGTTGATTATCTCAAATTATTATAGTATCGTCTATATATGCACTATGGTGCGTTTACTTGCAATTATTGGGAATTGCCTGTTAGTATTTTACGTGTTATAATTACAACGGTTCAAATGATAAATCAAATGAAAGAGGTAATTAAATGAAAGTTTTGCTGATTGTACCGGCATATAATGAAGAAGAAAATATTGTGCGGGTATGTAATAATTTGAAAAATAATTTTTCACAATACGATTTTGTCGTAATTAATGATGGCTCATCAGATGATACACTGAAGTTGTGTAAAGAGAATCATTTTCCTGTAATTTCTTTACCGGTGAATTTGGGACTTTCTGGTGGATTTCAGACTGGGATGAAATATGCTTATAGAAAAGGTTATGATTGTGCTGTTCAATTTGATGCAGATGGGCAGCATTTACCGGAATATGTGGAAACTTTAATAAAGGAAATTAAAAATGGAAGTGACATAGTAATAGGTTCACGATTCGTTACAAAGAAAAAGCCGTTTACGATGAGAATGTTGGGCAGTTTTATGATTTCGACAGTTATAAAAATGACAACAGGAAGGAAAATTAAAGATCCAACTTCGGGTATGCGTGCATTCAATAAAACTGTTTTAAGGGGATGTGCCGAAAAGGTGAATTATGGACCTGAGCCAGATACAATGGCATATTTTATTAAACAAGGAAGAAAAGTGAAAGAAGTTCAGGTTGAAATGGCAGAAAGAGTTGCAGGGGAAAGTTATTTGAGCTTTTCAAGATCTATTATATATATGCTTAGGATGATGGTCTCTTTGATTTTCATTCAAAGCTTCAGAGATTAAGGAGGATGGGACAATGCCAGTTATTTTACGTATAGTATTAATTATAAGTTCGGTTTTGATGCTGATATATATGTTGAAGAAAGTGAAAAAAAGTAAAGTACAGATTGAACATACAATTTTTTGGATTATATTAGGAGTGTTTCTTATATTAATAAGTTTAGTCCCGCAAATTATTTATTTATTTGCATATCTTTTGGGAATACAGTCTCCTGTTAATTTGATTCTTGCCTTTATTATTTTTGTATTACTTATTAAACAGTTTTTGATGACAATTGAAGTATCTCAATTAGAAATTAAAATAAGAGAATTGGTTGAAGAAATTGCATTGAAAGAAAAAAACGACGAAGAATCATAAATATATATCATTTAACAAAATGATATATATATTGGTTGTTCGAAAATTTATGGAGGACTTTTGAAGGTGGGTATGATGAAAGAAAAGCATACTTTTGTGATATGTGCATATAAGGAAAGTGCTTATTTAGAAGAATGTGTAAAATCATTAAAAGAACAGAAAAAAGAATCAAATATTATTATGGTAACATCAACTCCAAATAATTATATAAAAAATATATGTGAAACATATAATGTTGAATTAAAAATAAATCATGGACAAGGAGGAATTGTGCAGGATTGGAATTTTGGGTATAACCAGGCGAAAACCCCATATGTTACAATTGCACATCAGGATGATTTATATTTTCCGGATTATGCTATAAGGGCTGTCAAAAGCTTAGAAGAATCAAAGCATCCTTTAATTTATTTTTCGGATTATTGTGAAATAAGAAATGATGAAAAAGTTAGAGATAATGGATTGTTGAAAATAAAGAGGATGTTACTTTTTCCTTTGAAAATTAAAAGATATCAGAAAAGCAGATTTGTTCGCAGAAGGGTGTTAGCATTGGGAAATGGAATTTGCTGTCCGTCAGTTACATTTGCGAAAAATAATTTGCCGAATCCAGTATTTCGGGTACATTTTCGCTCTAATGAAGACTGGGAGGCTTGGGAAAGATTATCCAAGATGAAGGGAGAATTTTTATACGATTCGACAATTCAAATGGGACACAGAATTCATGAAGAATCAGAAACTTCTATTATCATCGGAGATAATGCCAGAAGTAAGGAGGATTATGAAATGTTTTGCAAATTTTGGCCGAAAAGTATCGCAAAAGTATTGTCGAAAGTTTATGCAAAAAGTGAAAAATCAAATGAAACTAAATAGATGAGGTGAAAAGAATGAAAAAAATGATTGCACCACTTCTGATGGTGGCAGTTGTTTTGAGTGGATTAAACGTAAGCAGGGTTCAGAGTGAGGCGGCAGAAAATAATCCTACAAATGAGGTTCAAATAGAAAATCCAGAACAATCTACAAATGAATGGAATAATCAGGAGGATAATGTAAAGATTTCTAATGGCTCAGAAACGGATACACTGCAGAGCAATTCCGATACAAATCAAACAGAAAAGGAAATAGAAAATGAAACGGATTTAAAAGCGCAGGAGGACATCAAGACAGAAGAATCTCAGAATACAGATGATCCGGAAACAACTGATTGTGCGAATAGCTGGCGTTATGAGGATGGGGTTTTGTTGCATCAGGACGGAACAACCGGATTTGGACGGAGCAGAGCAAGAGCTGCATATAATCCAAATACAACAAGGACAGGAATAGATGTAAGCTACCATAATGGTACAATTAACTGGGAACAGGTAAAAGCATCGGGGGTTGACTTTGTTATAATTCGTTGTGGTTACGGACGTGATGAACGTGGACAAGATGACAGGCAATGGTATCGTAATGTGTCCGAGTGTGAACGCCTCGGAATACCTTTTGGAGTGTATTTATATTCTTATGCAAAAGACACAGACAGTGCACGAAGTGAAGCACAACATGTATTAAGGTTGATTAGCGGACATAATCTAACGTATCCTGTTTATTATGATATGGAAGATGATTCTACAATTGGATGTGATTTAACGTCTATAGCTACTACTTTTTGCAATACAATAAAAAGTGCTGGATATGCAGTTGGAGTGTATGCAAGCTTGAGTTGGTGGAATACATATCTAACTGCACCGTGTTTTGGACAATGGTATAGATGGGTTGCTCAATATAATTCAACGTGCAAATATACAGGTGAATATGCGATATGGCAGTATTCATCAACTGGACGAGTATCAGGAATTTCTACGGATGTAGATATGAATTATTTAATAGGTTATCCTAAAGATCATGGTGCTGCATCCAGTATTAATATTCCAGATGAAACCCAAAACATTATTTCATATTCGGCTCATGTGTCAGATATAGGTTGGATGAATTCGGTTTCTAATGGTTTGATTGCGGGAACAGTAGGACAAAGTCGGCAATTAGAAGCGCTGAAACTTAATGTGGATGAAAATAAAGGAATCAATATTTCGTATCAGACAAAAGTAAAAGATGAGGGGTGGCAAGAGAGTGTTTCAAATAATGAAATAGCAGGTACAGTTGGAAAGGGATTGACAATAGAGGCTATTCGGATACAGCTTACCGGTGAGAATGCATCGAAATATGATATCTATTATAGAACGTATATTAATAATATTGGTTGGCTTGACTGGGCTAAAAATGGTGAACAATCAGGAAGTGATGCATATAGTATCGAGGCGTATCAAATAGCAGTACTTCCGGCAGGAAACAAGGCACCGGGAAAAACTGTATACACTTATCATACGGTTGATATGGAAATGGAAGCGCATGTGTCGGATATAGGTTGGCAAAATAAAGAAAATAATGGGAATATAATCGGTACCACCGGAAAAGCTAAAGGAATTGAGGCCTATAGTTTATCTGTAGCAAAGGAGAATCTTGGAATCAGCTATGCAAGTTGTATAAATGGGGAGTGGCAACAAGAGGTAAAAGATGGACAAACATCTGGAACAACAGGCCAGGCAAAACATATAGAAGCGATTAAGATTCAATTAACAGGAACAGAAAAAGAAAATTATCATGTATATTATCGAGTACACGTATCGAATATAGGGTGGCTTGATTGGACATGTGACGGCGAAGCGGCTGGAACTAAAAATTATAATTATCCAATCGAAGCAATTCAGATTGAAGTAGTTTCAAGTGATTCAGATAATATACCAGAAGTGGGAGAAGCATATAAAGAAAAAATTGATAATGTCAGATATTGTGCTCATGTATCAGATATAGGTTGGCAGAGTTCTGTTACCAACGGAGACATTGCAGGAACAACAGGAAAGAATAAAGCAATAGAAGCATTAAAAATAGAAACTGACCTAGAAAATTTAAACATAGAATATACGAGCTGTAATAAAAAAGACGAATGGCAGTCTTGGACCAATAAGGGAGAAGCAACAGGGACAGTTGGAGCTGCAAAAGCATTGGAGGCAATTAAAATAAAGCTTTCTGGAGAATCTAGCAGTGAGTATCATGTTTATTACAGAGTTTATGTATCGAATTTTGGGTGGCTCGATTGGACAAGTGATGGTGAACCAGCCGGTACAAATGGATATGGATATAATATAGAAGCTCTTCAGATTAAAGTTATGAAAGAGGGAGAGTCAGAAATTCCGGAATTAGGTGAAAGTTATAGAGAAAAAGGAAAGGGAATATCATATCGTGCTCATGTGAGAAATCTGGGGTGGCAACAATATGTAGAAAATGGAAATCAAGCTGGCACAACAGGAAAAGCACTTTGTGTTGAAGCATTGCAAATAGAAAAGCCGAATATAGAATATGATGGGAACATAGAGTATCGAGCTCATGTATCAGATATAGGCTGGCAAAATTGGGTGAATGATGGAGAAGTTGCAGGAACAACAGGTCGAGCAAAAGCGATAGAGGCGATACAGATAAAATTGACTGGAGAACTGGCAGAACACTATGATATAGAATATCGTACCCATGTATCAGATGTAGGCTGGCAGGACTGGGTGAAAAACGGAGAAGTCGCAGGAACGACAGGTCGGGCAAAATCAGTAGAGGCGATACAAATAAAATTGGTAAAGAAATAAGTTATAAAAATAGCGGTAAAATAAGTCCCTAATCAAAGAATTTTAATTCCGAAAATACGGTTTTGGAGTTCTTTGGTTTAGGGACTTAAGTTTGTTGATAGGGATTGAGATAATTAAAATTTTTGAGGGATTCAAAGTGATATATTCCCATATATTTTGAAAATTGGCAGATTGGATTGTAAACTTGTAAATGGTGTAAAAAAATGGTATACTAGCTTAGATTATATTATTTGTATTATTACATAAAAGGTAAAATACAATAAATGGAGGTAAAAAGGTGAATCAGTATATACAGAATTTTGTGAAATTTCAACCATTGTTAAAAGAATTGGTTGGACGTGACATCAAAATAAAATATAGGAGATCAGTATTAGGTGTTTTATGGACATTATTGAATCCATTGTTTATGATGATTGTCTTATCGGTTGTATTTTCAAACTTATTTAAATTTGATATTGAAAATTTTCCATTGTATTTGTTGAGTGGTCAAATTATTTTTAACTTTTTTAATGACACAACAACTACATCTATGGGGGCAATTATTGGAAATGCATCTTTGATTAAGAAGATATATGTACCTAAATATTTATTTGTTTTATCAAGAGTTGTTTCGAGTGTGATTAATCTTATGGCATCATTTACTGCACTGATGTTGGTTATGCTTGCTATGAGAGTGGAAATGCACTGGACGGTAATATTGTCACCGATTCCTATTCTATTCCTGGTAGCATTTTCTTTGGGGATAGGATTGATTTTGGCAGCGATTACTGTAAAATTTAGAGATATTATGCATTTATATTCCGTATTTACAACAGCGTTAATGTATTTGACACCAGTGATTTATCCAATGTCAATTTTACCGCGTTGGTTATCTATTGTTGTAAGAGCTAATCCGATTACCAATATTCTGATTATGTTTAGAGATGTTATGTTATATGGTCGTTTGCCAAGCGTTGAAGGAATTATAATTGCATTAGTGGAAACAACATTGGCGTTATGCGTAGGATTATATGTATTTTATAAGAATCAAGATCAGTTTATTCTAAATATTTAATATGGGAGAAAATAAATTATGGAAAGACCAACTATGATTTTGGCAGATCATGTATATATGAAATTTAATCTTTCTTCGGAAAAGTTTGATAGTTTCAAAGAATATGTGATAAAGAGCATAAAAAAGCAAGTATCATTTGATGAATTCTGGGCTTTGAAAGATGTATCATTCGAATTGAAAAAAGGAGATGCCCTAGGATTAATCGGATTGAATGGTAGTGGTAAAAGTACTATGTTAAAAACGATTGCAGGGGTGTTAAAACCAACAAAGGGTACTGTGGCAGTTAATGGTTCTATAGCACCATTGATTGAACTTGGAGCGGGTTTTGACATGGATCTTACTGCACGAGAAAATGTATTCCTGAATGGTGCTTTATTAGGGTATTCCAGAAAGGAAATGGAGTCATATTATGATGACATCGTAGAATTTTCGGAACTACATGATTTTATGGATGTTCCGGTCAAGAATTTTTCATCTGGTATGGTTTCAAGATTAGCCTTTGCAATTGCAACAATTGGAACTCCGGATATTCTTATTGTAGATGAGGTTCTGTCTGTTGGAGATTTCAGATTTCAGGAAAAGTGTGAGAAACGTATAAAGAAAATGATGGGAAAAGACACTACAATTTTATTCGTTTCACATAATATCAATCAGGTGGAAAATCTGTGTAATAAGATTGTATGGTTGGAAAAAGGTGTCGTAAAGGCATTTGGAGACGCAAAAGAAATTGCAGAAGAGTATAGAAAATCTTATGTATAGAGGTTAAATGATGAAAGAAAAAATTAAAATTATTATTGAATGTATAATAGTAATAGGTCTTGTATTTTTATATGCACATATTGCAAAGACGAATAATATATATGATGATACAATTGATCCAAGTAAGTATGGCAGTGTAGTAGAAAAAGAATCGGTGTGGGTGTCAGAAGAATTTAAGGTATCAGAAGAGACTTTGGATGGAGTCAGAATAAAGGGCGCTGAAAGCGGAGACATTAGTAAAGTCAACATAGAATATGAATTAAGAGAAGCGGCTAGTAATAAAGTAGTTGCAGAGGGTAATGTAAATGCTAAAAAGGCAATAAAAAGCAGATTTTACGAATTGCCATTTACAACAATCCAAAATTGCAAAGGAAAGACATATGTATTGTCAGTTCGACAGTCAGCGGAAGATGGAGAAAGTGCAGTTCATTTTTCTTATGAAAAGAAAGTAGAGCCGGGCACTAAATTTGTAGTAAATGGCAATGATATAGAAGGAACCATGATTATAAAGACTATTACGAATAGATTTGATTTGGAAACCTTTTTTGTAGTAACAATTTTTGTTCTATATATTGTTGTTTTTTTGAAATTATTATATAAATTATTTAAATAGTGGAGAAAATAATTTTATGGAAGAACTATTTGAAAAAGTAGTGAGAACATTAAAAGACGAAGGATTATCAGCACTTAGTCGTAAAACGAAAAGTTATATTAAAACTAGAAATATTGAAAAACAGGCGAAAAATAATCAAGTGTTCAGAGACGTACTGTTTATTAATGGGTGTGGGGAGGAATTGCCACACCCTACTCGTTATAGAGTAACACATCAGAGAGAACAATTAGAATATTATGGTATGACAAGCAGTGAAGTGTTTTTTAAACATTTGTCATTAGATATGGTAAGATTATACCGAACATTTGTCTTTTTCAGATGTCCTTATACTGAAGAGATAAATGAATTTATATTGAAAGCAAGAGAATTGAATAAAAAAGTATTTTATGATGTTGATGATTTAGTTATTGATACAGAATATACAGATCAGATTCCTTATTTAGATACAATGTCTATGGAAGAAAGAAAAGCGTATGACGATAATGTCAGAAATATGGGGAAATTATTAAAGATGTGTGATGCGGCAATAACATCGACAACTCATCTTCAAATTGAGTTGAAAAAATTTGTTCCAGAAGTACTCATTAACAGAAATACAGCATCTGAAGAAATGGGCTGTCTGTCTGAAAAGGCATTGCGGTTAAAAAAATCAAAATCAACAGTTGATATAGGTTATTTCAGCGGCAGTATTACACATAACGATGATTTTGAGATGATTTTACCAGTTATAATTGAGGTAATGACATTTTATCAGGAAGTAAGATTACATTTAGTGGGAGAACTGGATTTACCTCCTGAATTGTTAGAATTTCAGAATCGTATTATTATACATCCATTTGTAGACTGGAAGAAACTTCCGGAATTAATAGCGGAAGTAGATATTAATTTAGCACCATTAACAGATACATTATTTAATAAAGCAAAATCAGAAAATAAGTGGGTAGAAGCTGCGCTAGTGAAAGTCCCAACGATTGCAAGTGATTTGGGAGCATTTAAAGAAAAAATTGTAAATGAGAAAACGGGAATACTATGTACAGATATCGGTGAATGGAAAAACGCATTAATAACTTTGATTGAAAATTCTGATAAACGAAAAGAAATTGCCGAAGCAGCGTATCAGTATTGTAAACAGTACTGTATGACTTATAAAAAGGGTTTTGAATTGGTGGATTTCTTAAGGAAACATTTAAAAAAGAACATGTTAATTGTCCTGCCTTCTTTTGAGATAAGCGGAGGAATTATGGTAGCCTTGACGCATGCAAAAATTATGCAGAAAAGAGGATATGATGTTTCTTTGGCTTGTATAAATGCCAAGATACATTGGTATGGGGATAATCAGCAAATCCCGGTATTGCTAATGAATGATAAAATGTTGGACGGAGAATGGGATATTGCTGTGGCAACAATGTGGTCAACTTTGAAAAATGTGATTGAATATCCAAAGATTAAAAAAAGATGTTATTTAGTTCAAAATTACGAGACGGATTTTTACCAGATTGGAGATCCATTAAGAAGAAAGGCCAATGAAACATATGCAGTAGTAAGCTCAATTAATTACTTGACAATTTCAAAGTGGTGTCAGAACTGGTTGAAAAAAGAATTTGGACAAGAATGTAAATATGTACCTAATGGAATTGAATATAATCAATTTTATAATAATCATAATGAACGAAAATTCGATAGAAAGAAAAAGATACGGATACTGATAGAAGGTGACTGCGGTTCGTATTATAAAAATGTAGATGAAAGTTTTAAGATCATAAATGAATTAGATAAAGATAAATATGAAATATGGTATATGTCTTATAATGCAGAACCTAAAGAATGGTATCGGGTAGATCGATTTCTTCATAAGATTCCATATGAAAAGGTAGCAGAAGTATATCAAGAATGTGATATTCTGTTGAAAACCAGTATTTTAGAAAGCTTTTCATATCCTCCGCTTGAAATGATGGCAACAGGAGGAATGGTGGTGGCAGTGCCGAATGGTGGTAATGAAGAGTATTTGGTTTCAGGAGAAAACTGCCTGATGTATAAACAGGGAGATATTGAGGAAGCAGTGAAAGCAATAGAAACCTTATGCAGTGATGAAGTGCTGAGACATCAATTATATGTTCATGGACTTGAAACAGCAGAAAAGAGAGAATGGTCATTGTTAGAAGAAAAGATTGAAGAGTTTTATACGGAGGATTAAGTTATGCAGCAAAAAGAGAATTTACCTCAGAAGTTAGTGAGAATTGTGCGTGAAGAAGGCACTAAAATGGCATATATAAAGGGAAAAAATTATATTAAGTTACGTCTTTCAAAGAATCCAATCAGACATTACTATAAAGATATTTTGTTTATAGATGGCTGTTATTTGCCACATCCAAGTAGATACAGAGTAGAACATCAAATGGAACAGGTACGTGCATATGGATTATTTGCTGATAGTATTTTTTATGAACGCTTAGATATTGATATGGTGAAATATTATAGAGGTTTTGTTTTTTTTAGATGTCCGATAACAGAGGAAATAGATAGTTTTATTGAACTGGCAAAATATTACAATAAACCGGTATTTTTTGATATTGATGATTTGGTAATTGATAAGAAATATACTGATCAGATTCCATATCTGAAAACAATGTCTGCAGAGGAAAAGAAAGTTTATGATGATGGTGTAGAACGAACGAAACAGACGCTGTTAAAATGTGACTATGCTATTACAACGACTTCTGCATTGGCAAATGAATTGAAAAATTATGTGGCTGATGTTTATATAAATAGAAATGTGGCATCAGAAAAAATGCTGAAATACTCTGAAAGAGCAAAAGCAAATGTTCAGAAAGAAAAAGATAAAATTATATTGGGCTATTTTAGCGGTAGCATTACACATAATAGTGATTTTGAGATGATTCTTCCTGCAATTAAAAAAGTTATGCAGGAAAATTCTAATGTATATTTGAAGGTTGTTGGCGAATTGAATATGCCAAAAGAATTAGATGATTTAAAAGATCGTATTATTGCATCACCTTTTATGGAGTGGAAAAAATTGCCAGAATTAATTGCTTCTGTAGATATTAATTTGGCACCATTGGAAGATACTCTTTTTAATGCAGCAAAATCAGAAAATAAATGGGTAGAAGCATCAATGGTAGGAGTTCCGACAATTGCAAGCAATATTGGAGCGTTCGCAGAAGAAATAGAGCATGGTGTAGATGGAATTCTGTGTGCAAATGAAAAAGAATGGGAGGAACAGTTACAGCGTCTCATTAATGATGAAGATCATAGAAGAAAAATTGGAGAAAAAGCATATAAAGATTCTAGAAAAAGAGTAACAACTTATTCTGGAAGGGGTGTGACGGAGTACATTATTTCAAAATTACCGAAAAACTTTGGTTTTGTTTTACCGTCAACAAACATAAGTGGTGGTGTAAATGTAGTTATTAAACATTGCAATATGCTTAGAAATCATGGGTATGATGTCTTTATTATTAATGAAGCAAAATCATCTGAAGATGTGATAAATCGAGATGGAAGAATTCCGGTAATTCAATGTTTAGACACGGAGTATGAAGGTTTTATTGACACACTTATTGCAAGTTTATGGACAACACTTACTTTTGTAAAGGCGTATCCGAATGTCTTACATAGGGCATATCAGGTGCAAAATTTCGAGACGAATTTTAGCCCGGACGGATATTTTGAAAAGATTATGGCAAATTCTACTTATAACTCACAAATACCAATTCATTATCTGACGATATCAAAATGGTGTAAGGAATGGTTATGGGAAGAGTTTGGAAAAGAGAGCCTTTATGTACCTAACGGAATTGATTTGGATGTGTTTACTTATGCTGAGCGAAAATTTGAAGGAAAAATTCGAATTTTAATCGAGGGCAATAGTGACGATCATTACAAAAATGTTGATGAAAGTTTCAAAATTGTCGAAAAACTTGATAAAAACAAATATGAAATATATTATCTCTCTTATCAGGGTGGAGCTAAAGATTGGTATTATGTAGATAAGATTTTACAGAGGGTTCCACATGATGAAGTTGGAAAGATATATCAGTCTTGTGATATTTTATTGAAAACAAGTATTTTGGAGAGTTTTTCATATCCGCCGTTGGAGATGATGGCAACAGGTGGAATTGCAGTAGTTGCTCCAAATGGAGGAAATAAAGAGTATTTGCGTGACGAAGAAAACTGCCTTTTATATGAATTGGGAAATGTTGACAAGGCTGCACAACAGATAGAGAGAATATCTACAGATGCAGAGTTGAGAAATAAACTTGTTGAAGGCGGTTTGAAATCTGCAAGAGAACGTGAATGGAGTAAGATTGAACAGGATATTGTGGATATGTATGTAAATTTGGAGGAAAAGAAGAGTGAATACTAGTTCGGTTGAAAAAAAATTTGTATACCTTGCGGTTATTTTTGGAATGATTATTATGGTTTTAACACCACCATTTCAAGCACCGGATGAAAATAATCATTTTAAAAAAGCTTATGTAATATCTAAGGGAAACATGTTCCCGGAAGAGCAGGAGGGAAAAGCAGGATTTTATTTGCCTGAGAAAATGGTACAATATATAGAAGAACAAAATAGTAAGGCAGGGAATCTTGAAGAGAAGTATGAATTTAAAGATATATATATGATGGAGCGTTTGCCAGCAGGATATGATAACATGAAGTTTTATAATTTTTCAACTGCAAGTCAGAATCCGCTAGGGCACTGTGTGCAGGCAATGGGAATTATTATAGGACAGGCGTTTGCCCATATTTTGGCAGTTGATGATCCTTCGGTTGTATATCAATTATATTTTGCACGTTTTTTTAATTTATTATTTTATGTTGCGGTTATTGCAATTAGTATACGATTAACCCCAATATTAAAAAAGACATTCGCAACGATTGCATTGATGCCTATGGCATTATTTCAAGCAGCAACAGTTTCTTATGATCCAGTACTTATTGCATTGGCATTTTTAGCAACATCGCTTATATTTAATATTGCTTTCAATGAAGAAGTAAGACAAATGGAATTAAAGCATTTGATACTTCTTGGAGGAATTGCATATGTATTCTATGCGGTAAAGATAGTATATTTACCTTTATTATTTTTATTATTAATTGTACCAAAAGAAAAATGGGGGGATAAAAAAGAAATATTAAAAAAATTAGGTGTAATAGTGATGACATTTGTGATAATTTTTTTAATATTTATAGTGTTAACACCTAGATTAGAACTTATAAAAGATAATAGTAGCGTATTAGCACATGAACAAATGTTATATGTAATTCGTCATCCAATTAATTATTTAATAACATTTTTTTATACATTAATTCACACAAGGCAATTTTTAATTGCTACAACAATAGGAACTTTTGGATTAATTGATACGAACTTATATTGCGTATTTTTAGGAGCCTATTTGTTTATTCTTACGTTAATAGGTATAAGCGAAATAAGTTTAAACGATAGAAGGATTAATTTAAGAAAACGATTAGTGATATTTGTAAGTGTGAGTGCCCCTATATTTGGGTGCTTTTTGGCAATGTATATATATTGGACGTCGACTAGAGAGGGATTTGGAGTAGGAGCATCGGAAATAACCGGTGTGCAGGGAAGATATTTTATTCCAGTAATGCCGGCAATTTTTTTGTTCTTTACTAATCAAATACTTCAAAGAAACGATAAAATAAAAAAAAGAATGAAGTTACTGGTAGATAATTCAGAGCTGGTTGTAATAGTAATGCTGTGCATGTCAGCAATTGCATTATTGTTAAGATTTTGGTGTTAATTATAAGGTGAAGAGATGAATGAGAGGATTTGTGTGTATACATGTATAACGGGAGATTATGATAATTTACATGAAATTGTAAAAGAAGATGGGATTGAATATCTTTGCTTTACAAATAATCCGAAAATAAAGTCGTCCTACTGGAAAATGGTGTATATTGAGGATGAGGATAATCTAGGAAATATGTTATTGTCCAGAAAAATATAAATATTAGGTCATCCTTATCTTGAACAATACGATATTAGCATCTGGGTAGATGGAGCATTAGAGGTAAAAGGAAAACTAAGACAATTCGTAAAAGAGTGGTGTGATTTGTCTCGGTATCCGATGGCTTGTTTTTGTCATAGATTACGTAATTGTGTTTATGATGAAGCAAGGGCATGTATTGTTCACAGAAAAGCTGATAAGGAAGATGTGATTAAATATTTAAATTTTCTAGAGCAAGAAGAGTTTCCGAAAGAATATGGATTAGCAGAGTGCACAGTTTTGATAAGGAAAGAAAATGACTTAGAAGTGAAAAGGACAATGAAACTCTGGTTTGAATTATTATGCAAATATGTAAAGAGAGATCAGCTTTCATTTCCGTATAGTATATGGAAAACGGGATTAAAAATACACTGGATTAACCTGAATGTATTTGATAATCCATGGTTTTTCTGGAAAGCCCATAAGCAAAAAGAGGAAACGAAAAGTGCCAGAATATTTTTTGACGAATATAAAGATGTATATAATGATATATATTTAGATGGTTCGATTGAAAGTGAAGATAACAAAGAGATAATCCGATTTTTAATTCCCAAAGAATGTTCCGAAATTTCAGTTAATGTAGGAAAACATTTTGGAAAGATAATTACTTCTGTAGATGTATCTTCCACCATAAAAGCTTTAGATGTATTTCCAGGAATGGATGTACCGCCATATACTGTAGCTGATTATGATGATATGGTATTTTATATTAAAGGACATTTTTGTGAAGGACAAAAACTGATTATTTACTATGAAATACATGATTTTTCAGAAGTGGATATGCAGGAAATAGGAGAGAAACTTGTAAGCCGTTATTATTATGACAAGATTATACGGGATAATATGATTAACATGTTAAATCAAAGATGTGATGAGTTAAACCAAAGATGTGATGAGTTAAACCATTACATTTCAGATTTAAAAGAAAAAAATGATAATCCGTTGATAAAAAAAGCGGAAGAATTATGTGGCAGACAAGATTTAAAGGCGAAAATCATAAAAAAAGTAATTATGAAGTTTGCAAAATAAAAGGAATGAATACAGGGATACAAACAAATTCGAGATACAAATAGGTAGATGTTGCAAAAGCAATTGCGATTATTTTGTGTATTTAGGACATTGGAAGACAGGGTATTTGATTAGATTTGCATATGAATTTCACTTATTGGTGTTTTTTATGGTGGAGGGTTTCTTTGCAATAAGATCCATGAAGTACAATTTTAAAATATGGTTATCTAAAAAGGCGATGATTTTAATGGTGCCTTACTTTTTATGGGTCATTATTAGTTTTATTGTTTCTAATTTAGATAATGGAGATATTGTAAAAAAATATTATTTGTCTATTTTCTTGAACCAAGTAAACTTATGATTAATTTATGGATTAGTGATAGAATTAATAAATATGTACCAATATTAAATGGGAGTTGGAATAAGAGATAGTTGGGAGGAAATAAAGATGAAAACAATAGGTTTTCCTATTAGTCACAAAGAAAACGAAAACAGAAGAGCGTTGTTACCAGAACATATCATAAATATAGAACATCCAGAATGTTTATGGTTCGAAACGGGGTATGGCAAGATATTGCAAATTGAAGATGATGAATTTGTGAAATGTGGGGCGCATGTGTGTTCGAGAGAAGAGGCGTTAACAAAGGATATAATTTGTGATCCGAAAGTAGGCGATGCAGAGTATTTAGAGCAGATGAATGAAGGACAAACAATTTTTGGCTGGGTACATGCAACACAAAATTATGATATAACAGAAAAAATAGTTCAACACGGGTTATCGGCATATGCATGGGAATCAATGTACGAAAAAGGTAGACATATTTTCTGGAGAAATAATGAGTTGGCAGGTGAGGCAGCAGTACTACATGCATATCAATGTTGGGGAGAAATGCCATATCGAACCAAAGTGGCTGTTATAGGAAGAGGAAATACAGCAGGGGGTGCAATAAAAATATTACACATGTTAGGAGCAAGTGTTAGACAATATAGCAGGAGTACAGAAGAATTATTTAAAGAAGAATTGCCGATGTTTGATGTTGTTGTAAATTGTGTTTTGTGGGATGTCAAGAGAAAAGATCACATAATAACTAAAGAAGATTTAAAGCATATGAAAAAAGGGGCATTAATTATTGATGTTAGCTGTGATAAAAATGGTGCAATAGAAACGAGCGTACCAACGACTATTGAAAGTCCAACATATAAGGTGGAAGGGATTATGCATTATGTGGTTGATCATACCCCTTCATTATATTACAAGACATTTTCGTATGAAAATTCTCAATTATTATATAGATATATAAATCAACTTATAAATGAAACTTGTGGAAGTACACTACAAAATGCACTCATTATAGAAAATGGGAATATTGTAGATAACGATATTAATGTATTTCAGGGAAGGGAAAAATAAACTGATGAAATTAAGAAGGATTTCAGCTGATAGAAAATTAGAAATAATAAGAAGAATGCATATAGAAGAAAAAATCCCAAGCAGAATTATAGTTCCATGGTATTATGAACATCACATGCATAAAAAACTAGATTTAAAGAATCCAACAACATTTAATGAAAAGTTACAATGGCTGAAATTGAATTATCATAATCCAATTATGCAGCAGTTAGTAGATAAGCTAGCTGTGCGAGAATATATAAAAGAAAATATTGGAGAAGAATATCTAATTCCTTTAATAGCGGTGTATGATAGATTTGAGGATATTAGATTCGAACAGCTTCCTGATAAATTTGTAATAAAATGTAATCATGACAGTGGTAGTTGTATTGTATGTAAGGATAAGAAAACACTTGATATAGAAGTGGCTAGAAATAAAATAAACGAACATCTTAAAAAAAATTATTATTATATGTGGAGAGAGTGGCCATATAAACATATTCAACCTAAAATTCTTATAGAAGAATATATGGAAGATTTCAAAGATAATAGTTTTGATGATTATAAATTTTTATGTTTTAATGGTGAAGTTGATAATGTAATGATATGTACCGGGAGACAGACTGGAAATCTAAAATTTCATTTTTTTGATAGAGATTGGAATTTTAAGAGGTATAATTATATTGGATTACAGGAACCAGAGAATTTTACTATGACAAAGCCTGAAAAAATGGATGAAATGTTTGATATTGCTGAAAAACTTGCAAAAGATTTTCCTTGCGTAAGAGTTGATCTGTATTGTGCAAATGAGAAGATATATTTTGGAGAAATGACATTTTTTCCACAAGCTGGTTTTGATTCAAATTTATTAGAGCAAACAGATTTGCTATGGGGAGAAAAAATAATTTTGAAAAAATTCAAATGATGCTTAAACTTGAATTCCCGGTTTTCCGTTGTGGAAAGCCGGGAGTTGCTTTATAATAAAATATATATTTGGCATGGAGGTGGAAAAGTGATTCGATATAATATCCCAATCGGTATTTCTGAATTTGAGAAGATTAGGAAAAATGATTATTACTATGTGGATAAGACGGAACTGATTCAGGCTTTGGTGAAGACAGAACCTGCGGAGATTACACTTTTTACAAGACCTCGTAGATTTGGAAAGACGCTTGTGATGAGTATGTTGGCTTCTTTCTTTGATATTCGCAGAGATAGTAGAGATTTGTTTGAAGGTTTGAAGATTGCTGAAGATCAGAAACTGTGTGAATTATGGATGAACCAATGGCCTGTGATTTTTTTGAGTCTTAAGGATGCAGGTGGGGAATCCTTTGAAGATGCATATGGGTTATTGCAATCCATTATTTCACAGCTATATGTAGAACATGCTTACTTAGAAAAATGTATTGAAATTGATGAATCATATAAAGAGATTTTTGCCAGATTGAAACGGCGGCAGGGAAATAAAACAGATGTGCAGATTTCACTTAGAATATTAATGCGTATGATGCAGATATACTATGGAAAACAGGTAATTCTGCTGATTGATGAATATGATGTGCCGATGGCAAAGGCAGGAGCCAAGTCATATTATAACGAGATGCTAGATGTAATCGGTACAATGATGAGTCAGGCGTTAAAGGACAATACATCACTTAAATTTTCAGTAATCACAGGCTGTCTGCGTATTTTGAAAGAGAGTATTTTTACAGGTACCAATAATTTTGTGGCAGATACCATTGCAGATGAAAGATTCAGCAGCTTTTTTGGATTTACCGATGAGGAAGTACGAAAACTTTTAGAGAATACTGGTAATCTTGAATATTTCGATCGGATTAAAAAGTGGTATGATGGATACTGTTTTGGAAAGACAGAGATTTACTGCCCGTGGGATGTGTTGTGTTATTTAAATAAACTGGCATTCGAATCAGAAAGCGAACCGGAGAATTTCTGGGAAAATACCAGTCATAATGATATCATCCGTACATTTTTATCCTGTGAAGGCATGGATGTGACGGATTCTTTTGAGAAACTTCTTGCAAGTGAGACGATAGAGGTTAACATTACAGAAAACCTGACGTATGAGAATCTGACAGATTCAGAAGAAAATCTGTGGAGTGTGTTGTATCTGACCGGATATCTAACCAAGGATATTAAAAATCCGGTGTCTAGGAAAACGAAAGCATTTTTAAAAATCCCAAATGCAGAGATTATGGATATTTTCAGGAAAAGCGTAGTGCGTTGGTTTGACGAGCGGATAGCTGTTCGTGACAGAAGTGAATTATTCAAGGCTTTGTGGAATAAAGATGCTGGCAGATTATCAGATTTGATATCAGAACTTTTATTTGAGACTATCAGCTACCATGATTATGCAGAGAGTTTTTACCATGCGTTTTTAGCGGGATTATTTGCAAATGCAGGTTATATTGTGGAGTCTAATTATGAAAGTGGACTGGGAAGACCGAATCTTGTAATAAAAGATAAGAAAAAGCGTCGGGCGGTTATTATGGAAATGAAGATTGCTGACAGCTTGGAAAATATGAAGAAAGCGGGAGAAAGGGCATCGAAACAGATAGAGGAGATGTGTTATGCAGACAGCATTTATTCGCAGGGGTATCAAAAAGTGATAAAGTATGGAGCCGTATTTTATCGAAAGAGTTGTTTAGTCGGCAGATGTGAAGAATAAAGGTGTAACAAAGGTAGAATGAAAAAGCCAGGTTATTATTCGTCCGGAGAGTTTGCGCGGATGGCACATGTGACACTTCGGACAATCAGGTATTATGACAAACAGAATATTTTAAAGCCATCGTATGTGTCGGATTCAGGGGCAAGATTCTATACAGATGAAGATTTTGCCAGACTGCAGCAGATTCTTCTTTTGAAGTACCTGGGATTTACGCTGGATGATATCAGAGAGATGACCATTGATGATGCAGATTATCATTTCATGCTGAATTCTTTGAACATTCAGTTGAAGCTGGTGAGAGATAAGATTGAGCAGATGCAGCTTGTAGAAAAAGCAATACAGGATACATCTGAGTTGATTCAGAAAGAACATACCATTGACTGGAGCCAGATGCTGAATCTGATCCATCTGACAGGCATGGAGAAGAGCATGAAGAACCAGTATCAGGATGCGTCCAATATATCGGCCAGAATTAATCTGCACAGCCTTTATTCCGTGAATAAACAGGGATGGTTTCCGTGGATTTATGAGCAGCTTTGTGTGAGAGATGGCATGAAGGTATTGGAAATCGGCTGTGGTGATGGAACGCTCTGGAAGGAAAATAAAGACAAACTTCCAGAGAATATAGAGATTACATTGTCAGATACATCGGAAGGTATGCTTCGGGATGCGAGACGTAATGTAGGGATTGGAGACCATAGGTTCCGGTTCCGGCATTTTGACTGCCACAGAATTCCGTATGAGGATCAGAGCTTTGATCTGGTAGTTGCCGGACATGTATTGTTTTACTGTGAGGATATACCACAGGTGTGCCGGGAAGTGAAGCGTGTATTAAAGCCTGGTGGAAGATTTGTGTGCAGCACTTATGGTAGTGAGCATATGAAAGAAGTCAGTGAATTGGTACAGAGCTTTGATGATCGGATCGTACTTTCAGCAGAAAAACTTTATGAAAGATTTGGAAGAGAGAATGGGGCGGAGATACTGGAGCAATATTTTACGGATGTTCATTGGAGGACATACGAAGATGAACTCGTAATTCCAGATCCAGAACCGTTGATATCATATATATTGTCTTGTCATGGAAATCAAAGCCAGTATATACTGGATCGGTATAAAGAATTCCAGACTTATGTGCGGAAAAAGACGGAAAAAGGCTTCCGGATTACGAAAGACGCGGGCGTGTTTATAGCATGGAGTTCCTGAAGATTTTCTTAAATATTACAAAAAAGTTACATTTTTTGTAAAAAGTACTTGAAGGTGACCTAGGGTCACCTTTTATAATGCAATCATGAACATGCCATAACTTTAGAAGATATGGTGAAACTATGTATTGTATTTATTACAAGGAGGTTCCTATATGAAAGGAATTATTTTAGCAGGAGGATCTGGAACACGTCTTTATCCTCTGACTATGGTAACATCAAAACAGTTATTACCTATTTATGATAAACCGATGATTTATTATCCGATGTCTGTGCTGATGAATGCAGGGATCCGTGATATCTTGATCATCTCTACACCACAGGATACACCGAGATTCAAAGAGCTGTTAGGAGACGGACATCAGTTTGGTGTACATCTTTCTTATGCAGTACAGCCAAGCCCGGATGGACTTGCCCAGGCATTTATCATTGGCGAGGAGTTTATCGGTGATGATACAGTTGCTATGGTTCTTGGAGATAACATTTTCGCAGGACACGGACTGAACAAGCGTCTGAAGGCAGCAGTAGAAAATGCTGAGACAGGCAAAGGTGCTACAGTATTTGGTTACTATGTAGATGATCCGGAACGTTTCGGTATTGTTGAGTTCGACCACGAAGGAAAAGCAATTTCCATCGAGGAGAAGCCGGAGCATCCAAAGAGCAACTACTGTGTAACAGGCCTTTACTTCTATGATAATAAAGTTGTAGAGTATGCAAAGAGCCTGAAGCCAAGTGCCCGTGGAGAATTGGAGATCACAGACCTGAACCGTGTATATCTCGAGAAGGGTAATCTGAATGTAGAACTTCTCGGACAGGGATTCACATGGCTGGATACTGGTACACATGAGAGCCTTGTAGATGCAACAAACTTTGTAAAGACAGTTGAGACACATCAGCATCGTAAGATTGCATGTCTGGAAGAGATTGCATACTTAAACGGATGGATTTCAAAAGAAGAAGTTCTGGAAGTTTACGAGGTATTGAAAAAGAACCAGTATGGTCAATATCTGAAAGATGTCTTAGACGGAAAATACCGAGAGAATCTATACTAAGATATTAGAATAAAAAACGAAGAATTTTTATAAATTTTGACTAAGTAATTCAAAGGAGATTTTTAATTATGACAATTATCGTAACCGGCGGAGCTGGATTTATCGGAAGTAACTTTATTTTTCACATGTTAGACAAATATCCGGATTATCGTATCGTTTGTCTGGACTGCCTGACATATGCAGGTAACTTATCTACACTTGCACCAGTGATGGACAACCCGAATTTCCGTTTTGTAAAAGAGAGCATCACAGACCGTGAGGCTGTTTACAAATTATTCGAGGAAGAGCATCCGGACATGGGTGTAAACTTTGCAGCAGAGAGTCATGTAGACCGTTCTATCGAGAACCCGGAAGTATTCCTGGATACAAATATCAAAGGTACAGCAGTTCTTATGGATGCTTGCAGAAAGTATGGTATCAAACGTTATCATCAGGTATCTACAGATGAGGTTTACGGAGATCTTCCACTGGACAGACCAGACCTGTTCTTTACAGAGGAGACACCAATCCACACAAGCAGCCCATACAGCTCATCAAAAGCTGGCGCAGACCTTCTTGTTCTTGCATACCACAGAACATACGGATTGCCTGTAACAATCAGCAGATGCTCTAACAACTACGGACCATATCACTTCCCGGAGAAGCTGATTCCGCTTATGATTGCAAATGCACTGAATGATAAGCCGCTTCCTGTATACGGAAAAGGTGAAAATGTGCGTGACTGGTTATATGTAGAGGATCACTGCAGAGCCATCGACCTGATCATCCATAACGGACGTGTCGGAGAAGTTTACAATGTTGGTGGACACAACGAGATGAAGAACATTGACATCGTCAAGATGATCTGTAAAGAGCTTGGAAAACCGGAAAGCCTGATCACATATGTGGCAGACCGTAAAGGACACGATATGCGTTATGCAATCGACCCGACAAAGATTCACAATGAGCTTGGATGGCTGCCGGAGACAAAATTTGCAGATGGTATCAAAAAGACAATCCAATGGTATCTGGATAACAAGGAGTGGTGGGAGACAATCATTTCCGGAGAGTATCAGAATTACTATGAGAAAATGTATGCAAACCGGGAGGGAATGAAATAATGAAAGTACTGGTAACTGGAGTGGCTGGTCAGCTCGGACATGATGTGATGAATGAACTGGCAAAGCGTGGCTACGAAGGAATCGGTTCCGATATCGCGGAAAGCTATAATGGAATCCAGGACGGTACACCGGTTGTATCTATGCCATATGTGCAGATGGACATTACAGATAAAGCATCTGTGGAGAAAGTTCTTACAGAAGTAAATGCGGACGCAGTGATACATTGTGCAGCATGGACGGCAGTTGACCTTGCAGAAGATGAGGACAAAAAAGATAAGGTTCATGCAGTAAACGCAGAAGGAACGAAAAATATTGCGGAAGTATGTAAGAAGCTTGACAGTAAGATGGTCTATACCAGTACGGACTATGTATTCAATGGTCAGGGAGAAGAACCATGGCAGCCGGACTGCAAGGATTATCAGCCGTTAAATGTTTACGGACAGTCAAAACTGGACGGAGAGCTGGCAGTTTCTGAGACACTGGACAAATACTTCATCGTGAGAATTGCGTGGGTATTTGGAAAGAATGGTAACAACTTTATAAAGACCATGTTGAAAGTTGGAAAAAATCATGATAAACTTCGTGTAGTGAATGATCAGATCGGTACACCGACTTACACATTTGATCTGGCAAGACTGCTTGTAGACATGATCGAGACAGATAAGTATGGTTATTATCATGCGACCAATGAAGGCGGATACATCAGCTGGTATGATTTCACAAAAGAAATCTTTCGTCAGGCTGTAGAACAGGGACATTCAGAATACGGAGAAGACAGAATCGCAGTTGATCCGGTTACAACTGCAGAGTACGGAGTGTCCAAAGCTGCAAGACCATTTAACAGCAGACTGGATAAGAAGAAACTGGTGGAGAATGGCTTTACACCACTTCCGACCTGGCAGGATGCACTTGGACGTTATCTGAAAGAGTTGAACATAGACGAACTCTAAAAGCTTTGTGAAGATTCGCATAGACTCAGATAAGAGGCATTATAAGACGAATAAAAAGAGTGAAAATGAAATGGACGGGTACACATAATATATGTGTGCCCGTATGCATCATAATCGTAAAAAAAGGAGATATGCAAGATGGGACAGATTAAAGTAGAAAAAAATGCAGGTGGAATAAAGGGACTTTGTGTCATTGAGCCAACGGTTCATGGTGATGCAAGAGGATACTTTATGGAAACATACAATCAGAAGGATATGGAAGAGGCAGGACTTACGATGCAGTTCGTACAGGATAATCAGTCTTGTTCCACAAAAGGTGTTCTTCGCGGATTACATTTTCAGAAAGAGTTCCCACAGGGAAAACTTGTACGCGTTGTAAAAGGTTCAGTATTTGATGTAGCTGTTGATCTTAGAAGCGACAGTGAAACATACGGAAAATGGTTCGGTGTAGAGCTGACAGAAGAGAATAAGAAACAGTTCTATATTCCGGAAGGATTTGCCCATGGATTCCTTGTTTTAAGTGAGATTGCAGAGTTCTGCTACAAGTGTACAGACTTCTATCATCCGGGAGATGAAGGTGGTCTCGCATGGAACGACCCTGAGATCGGTGTAGAATGGCCACAGCTTGTAGGGGAGTATAAGGGCAATGCTTCCGCAGAAGGATATCATCTGGAAGATGGAACAGCACTGAACTTAAGTGACAAAGATCAGCTTTGGGTAGGACTGAAAGATACATTTCATTTTTAAAAAGGGCATAGTATGGCAAAAGAGAAAGCAGTAAAGTTATTGAATTGGATTGTATATGTGTATATATTGACATATATATTGCCTACGGGGAAAATAGGTCCTTTACCTATTCAAAAAATATGTGTCTGCTTATTCATGTTGATCGGAATACTATTGTTATTGGATCGGAGAAAAATCAAAAGTATCATAATAGAATCAAAGCTGGAAATCATCGTATTTGGGACAGGAATCATTTGGTGTCTCATAAGCTATGTGAAAGGTTCTTCATACAGTGTGAAATTTGCAAGTATTTTATTTGTTTCGGTGATTGTTTTGCTGATTATGTATTATCTCATACAAGAACGGCTGTTGAATCTGGATATGATAATAAAGTGTATGCTTTATATGATGATTTTGAAGATTATAGCTAAAATATTTATAGAGATTTCTTTTTTGTGCGGAATCATAGAATATGATGCAGTTTTTCAACTGTATGAGGAAATATTTAGAGCTCCGGCTTCAATGATGACGTTGGATTTTGGAAGCATAGAACTGGTAAGAGTGCAGAGTCCGTCGGATATTGTAGTAGCAAGTCTGCTGCCGTTTTATTTAATCATTCCGAATGAAAAGGAAGGAATTAAAATATTTAATTTTCTGATGCTGGGTATCTATACATTGATTGTATTTTCAAGAGTTTACATTGTTGAATTTGCGTGTTTTATGTTTGTCGCAGTCGTTTTTTACTGGAAAAAGATTCCGAAAAAAGTTCGATATGGCGGAATAGGTATTATTGCTATATCTTCACTGGTATGGTTTAGGCCAATGGTTGAAATGCTGTGTTTCCGATTTTTTTCAGACAATGTGGCAGAGGCTGATTCAGTCAGAACAGAACAGATACGTGAATTAGTAATTGGAATAAAAAATGCTCCGATTTGGGGCCATGGTATGGGGAGTTTTTTGCCTGATTTGATTCGAAGCGAGGAGATTCCATTTTCTTATGAAGCGGAATATCTATCTTTCGTTTATCAATTAGGAATTGTCGGATTTATAATACTGATTGTTGGAATTTTATGTATTTACTTAAAACGACTATGGATATATGTCAGAAATAATTCATTGGAAGTAAAAGTCTTTAGCTTTGTTTGTATTAGCTGGCTTTTAATTAGACCGGCGTTTAACCCTTCTTTTTTGGGATTACAGAATGGATTTCCAGTGATAGGATTATTGTTATTAAACGCATATTTTAATGAAAAAAGCAGGAGCGAGATTTAATCTCACTCCTGCTTTGATGTACTGATATAATGTTTATTATAGTAAACGGATAAGTGTGCATTTTTCCAGTTTGTAGGGTCTTCTGTAATGTCTGTGTGAAACAGAGGAGAAGGTGTAGTGCTTAATTCTGGTACAATGATATCTACTTCCTGAGAAGAAGACAATAGTTTGTCACGTTCAGTCAGTTCCTGATCATAAATTGATGCAGAACCATTCAATATAGCATAAGTGGCATCCACACTTAGTGGCAGATTCGCAACAAGTGTCCGGTCGTCATCTGTGCGTGTAATTGTAACAAGCCCAACACAGCTGACGGAAAATAAAAGAATAAATATCATGGATTTCATAAACCAATATTTGGAATTGTAAAAATTACAAAGATAATCTGCAAAAGCTGTAGTTCCAAAATGACGATGGATCCAGCCTGCAAAATATATTAAATTAATTGTCACAAACCCATAATAGCTAAAATAAATAATATTCATCATCCGGTAAGGAATATTCAATCCCTGTGCGTAAAATACAGGAGTGCCTTGCGAACAGTAAATTCCGAATGTAAAGATAAGAAATAGTAGTGGATATTTGTATTCCCAAGTCTTATACTTAGTAGCAATATGATAAAATACTGGTAATAAAGCAATCCATATAATTAAAACAGGAAGTGTTGTTGAATTTGCGATACTATATGCACCATAAGCAAAAGAGTAGACAAAAGCACGAATAACACTTGGTCCACCTTCTACTCCAGCCTGACGAATTGCATTTCCAGGAGCAATCATACTAACTATAAGAGATATGAAAGCTACAAGTGTAGTCAAAGCGCAAGGAATAGAAAATTTGTCATGTTTGTAAATAGCATAGACAGTTATGACCCCAAGTACAATCGGTGTAAACAGTGCAGTTGCATAATTCCCACCTCCAATGATAAAAGCTAATATTAAAGATATTATGAAATATACAGGTTTTGTCCAGTTTCTTTTTGCAGTAGCCATTACAATTAAAGAAGAAAATAAAAATAGCATCAGCGAGAAGAAAAAAGTATAGTAAATAGCTCCGTTATACCAGTAAAATGAATCGGAAGGCATATATGTAAATTGTAATGCCGTAAATGTAATCACAATAGATGTTCCGATTGAAGTTTGTGTTGCTGCATGGAAACAGCGCTTCAAAAAAAGATAAAAAAACATCAGCATAGAAATTACAAATGAAGTAATCAATATAATAGGAGCGATTACATAATAATTTTCGCCAAATATTGCTGGCTGCAGACGCATGAGAAAAATAGCTGTGAAATTTCCCTGCCATGTAATATAGGAGTCTTTCATAAGGACAAAAGACTTTTGCAGAACCTGATCCAGAGAGTGAGTATTGTGCCATATTTGGGCAGTTTCGGCTCCATAAAAGTAATCATCCACACTTGGATGTGCATATCCTGCAATGTAGTAAAGTGGGATGAGAGATAAAATAAAAATAATAATTAAAAAAATAGTAAAATTTCGTTTCTTCATAATGATGTTATTGTAGCATATGAAGCCAGAAAGAGTCAAATATCTAAGAAAAGACTTGAAGAGAAGAGAGAGACTATATTAAAATAGAAATAAATACTTTTAAAAAGAATGGAATCCTGTGGAGGATATAAAAATGGATATACAAAAAGTAAAAGAAAAAATAAATCTGGCGAAAGTAGTTTCTTTTGATGTGTTTGATACATTATTATTTCGCATTACATCATCACCGGAGGTTATTTTTGATTTAACAGGGGAAAAATTTGGAATAGATAATTACCGGAATCTGAGAATGAAATCTCAGCAGGAAATTAGCAGAATAGTATTGAAGTCAGGAAAAGCACCACATGCTGATATCAATGAAATCTATACTTATATATCAGAGAAGAATCCGGGATATGACTGGGACAAAGTGAAGAATTTTGAATTAGATATAGAAAAGGCTTCAGTGATTCGAAATTCAGAAATTTATGAAATCTATCAATATGCAGTAGAACACGGAAAGCGTATCATAGCGGTCAGTGATATGTATCTGGATGGTTATTTTATTGAAGAGTTGATAAAGCAATGTGGATATGTGGACATACAAAAAGTATATTGTTCTGCAAATTTGAAAAAAACGAAGTATGAACAGACGATTTTTGAGGAAGTGGCAAAGCGAGAAAAAGTGCGTCCAGAAGAAATCATTCATATTGGCGATAATCAGAAATCAGATGTGGAATTAGCAAAGAAAAGCGGATGGGATGCAATTTGGTATGATACGGAACAGCAAACGGAACACAGACCTGGAAGTTTTGCAGGACTTGGAAAAAAACTTCATAAGAATGCTTCGTTTTGGTATTTGCTGGGCGGAGATATTGCAGGAAATCTGTATGTGAATTTGTATCGCTGGTTACAGAAACAACAGCACAAATATGAGTGCGATAAGGTCTGTTTTTTGGCGCGAGATGGTTACAATATGTATCAAATTTGTAAGAAAGTGAATGAGAATCATGTAATATATCTGGAAATGTCAAGAAGATCGTTATTATTGGCTGGGATTACAGAGTTAGATGATGAAAGTCTGAAATTGCTGCCACCATACGCATTAGGCCAAACGATTGCTGAAATTCTGAATTATCTTGGAATCGATGAAAGAAAATGTGAATATATACCAGCAGGATTTCAGAACAGTCAAGATGTGATCATTAATGATGAATTACGAGAACGTATGAAGCACTTTTTTAAAGTTAATGAAAAGATTGTTTTGGAAGCTTGTGAAAAAGAGAGGGAATATGCAAAGCAGTATTTTGAAAAAAAGGGAGTATTGGATTCTAAGGTATTATATTTTGATTGTGGCTGGAATGGAAGTTCCCAATATTTATTAAAGAGATTTTATCGGGCTCTTGGGAAGAAAAAAGAAGTTCCGTTTGTTTACGTTGGTATTATGGATACAGAAAAGAGTAGAAAGCAATTGAATGGATTGCCGTATTCTACGTATTTGTTTGGAATAGAGAAAAATCCCAATATAGCGAAAGAATTAAAAAAAGCTATTGTAATTCCTGAATTGTTTTTTGGAGCACCGCATCCTTCAGTGTGGTACTACGGAGAAAATGGCGAAGTTGTTTACGAAAAAGAGGAGATGAATAAGCAAAAGGAAGAAATTGCAAAGGGAATTGAGGATTATTTCAATCATATTTATCCATTTATTGAAAAATACGAAATCTGTATATCTGGAAAAGAAATTGTGACAGATATGCAACGATTGATAGATGCACCGTCAAAACGAGAAGCTGTTATGATCGGAAATATAGAAAATGCGGATGGATTTGTAAAACAGAAAAATCTAAAAAAATATATAGCAAGACTTGATATGAGTACGATACGAAAGTATCCACGTATAGAAATTTATTGGAAAAAAGGATTATTAAAGCGCCCGGATATTAGTTTGGGGGTCAAACTTTACGTCGCATTAAAAGAAGCTGTCAAAAATATATTGAAAAGTGTGAGATGATTATGATAAACATTGCAAAGAAAGTATATAAAAAAGTAATTCTTGATAAAAAAGAAGAGGCAAGATATAAAAAGTGGGTATTAGATCAAGAAAGAAAAGAAGTAGAATATTGTAAAAATAATAAGCTACAGACAGATATTTTATTTAGTATTGTGATTCCGCTATTTCGGACACCGGAAAAATTTTTAGACGAACTAATAGACTCTATTCAGAAGCAGACTTATGATAATTGGGAATTGATTTTATCAGATGGGTCTGGAAATAACGGATTGGAAGAGTGCCTGAAAAAATATGAAACAGACAAACGTATTAAAGTGTTAAAAAATGAGAAAGCACTGGATATTTCTGAGAATACGAATCGTGCTTTGAAATTGGTGAAAGGTGAATATATAGTTTTTGCGGATCACGATGATTTACTGCCGCCACATGCACTGTATCAATGTGCAAAAGCAATATATGAAAATGAAAGTCCAGATTTGATATATTCTGATGAAGATAAACTTTCCATGAATGGGACAAGATATTTTCAGCCACATTTTAAACCAGATTTCAACTTGGAATTATTAAGAAGCATGAATTATTTCTGCCATTTGGTTGTTGTGAAAAAAGAATTACAACAAGCAGTTGGAATGCTGAATCCAGAGTATAACGGGGCTCAGGACTATGATTTTGTTTTAAGATGTGTGGAACAGGCAAAATATATATACCACATACCGGAAGTATTATATCACTGGAGGTCACATTCGGGATCTATTGCAGAGGGTGGAGAGAATAAGGAATATGCATTTGAAGCAGGGCGAAAGGCATTATTAGCACATTATGAAAGATGTGGCATAAGAGCTGAGGTCGGGAAAGATGATATATTTGGAATATATCATACAGAATATTTGCTTCAAGAGCATCCGCTTGTGTCAATTATAACGGATAATTCAGAGGAATTAAAAAATGTAGTTGAAAATGGACTGTATAAGGAATATGAATATGTTGAAAAAGAAAATGTAGGGAAGGCAAATGGAAAATATTTGCTGTTTCTTGAAGAAGGTATCGAAAAGGCGAAATCTGGATGGCTTAAGAAAATGGTTGAGGATGGTGCGCAAAATGAAATTGGAGTTGTAGGAGCAAAAGTTATGGAAAAGACAGGAAAACAACTTCACGCAGGGATGATTCTTGGAGGAAAGGGCATGATTCATTATGTTGCAGAAAAAAGTGATATCAATGATGTCGGGTATATGGGAAGATATGTATGTACACAAGAATATTCCGCAGTTTCCGGAATGTGTATGCTGGTAGAAAGACAATGTTTTGAAGCGGTTGGAGGTTTTGATGATGAACTGACGGGAGAATTACAGTATACGGATTTGTGCCTGAAAATCAGAGGAGCGGGATATAAAGTTATGTATGAGCCAGGAGCAAAGATATATATCAAAAAATCAATTCATCAAAACCTAAGTGAGGAGCAATATTTTAGCAAGCGATGGCACAATGTGCTGGAACAGGGAGACACGTATTACAATAAAAATTTAGAAATTGAAGATGGTTTATATGTATTAAAAAAAGAACCCAGGAATTAAGTTCCTGGATTTCTTTTTTTGGATAAGTATTGTGAAAAATAAGAAAAGGTATTTATGATTAATTCGAACTCTATTTTTACATATGCAGATAAATGCTTAAAATAAAAAGGTACTTTCTTGCATTTTTTCCTAGATTGTAAACCTTCTGTAATGCCGGCCAGATAGTCTTTGCCAAATCCTTTTTTTAAAAAGAAAATGTATTTGATGAAATACCCGATCAATAATGGAATAAAGTTGATTATTAACTGAATAATCGGCATGTTTTTGTAGTTTAAATAAATGTTGTTGCGTGCAGAGAGTTTAACTTTAAAAGAATTATATTTTGAACCGCTTGTACCGCTTCCAACATGATATACAATAGCGGAGGAGCAGTACGTGTTCTGATATCCATATATTTTTGCACGATATCCAACATCGATGTCTTCCAGATAGGCAAAGTGATTTTCGTCAAAAAAACCAATTTCAGAAAAAATATCACGACGGTAAATAGCTGCTCCGGCGCAGGCACTGAATATAATATCGTCTGTGTGATGATTGGAAATGGATAATCCACCGCCCCGGCAGTATCCCCAGCCAAGTAAAGTATACATATCGCCGGCACTGTCGATGAGTCCGGGATGATACATTTGAATCATTTTACTGCTGACGGAAAATATTTTTGGAGATTTTTCGATGGCTTTTATCATCTCATCGACAAATTCAGGAGCAACGGTCGTATCGTTATTTAACAAAAGCACATATGGTGTTGTAGAATGTCTGATTCCGACATTTACTGCAGCGCTGAACCCATAATTCTGATTTAGCGATATCAATTCTATATCTGGATAGTTCTCACGCATATATTCAATGCTGCCGTCAGAAGATGCATTATCTACGACGAGAATTTGAAACTCGGAACACGTCTGATTAGCTAAAGACTGTAAACAAGGTTCCATAAAATGCTTTCCATTATAATTTGGAATGATGATAGTTACTTTCATTGGTTATCCTCAATTCTGATAAATTCTTATTTATTATAACAAATATATTTCAAATGTGCCATAATAATCTTAAGGGGAGAAAAACAGAATATATGCAGAATATATGCAGAAAATTTACTATTTAAGGCAGAAAATAAAAATGTTTCAGAATTATTAATAAAATGTTAAGAAAAAAAAGAAGGCGTTTGCTTGTCGAGATTGTAGGGATATAGTATAATTTGGTAGATAAAAAAGCTACATTTTGAAGAGATGGTGGGGAATTATGATAAAAGATAATCAGAAATTATTTAATAGATTACATGTTTTACTTGATGCGGTTATTATTGTAATAGCGTATGTGGCAGCATGGTATTTTCGATTTAAAAGTGGTTTCTTTGCATTGTCTTCATGGTATATTTCTTTGACGCAATATATGAAATATCTGGTGTTGATTGTGCCGGTTTATTTGGCGCTGTACTATTTGTTTCAGCTTTATACACCAAAAAGGGTACAGGGAAGAAGATTAGAAGCGTGGCATATTTTCCAGGCGAATATCATAGGTCTGCTTGTTTTTATTCTCTATCTTTATTTGGCAAAACTGACGGATTATTCCAGAAAGATGCTGTTTGTATTCTTCTGCTTTAATGTTGTTTTTGAAGTTGTATTTCGTAATTTGTTACGGTATATACTAAGAAAGTACAGAAAGCGCGGATATAACCAGAAACATGTTTTGCTGGTAGGATACAGTCAGGCTGCTGAGGGGTATATAGATCGTGTGTTATCACATCCAGAGTGGGGGTATAATATTAGAGGGATTTTAGATGATAACAGGACGCGTGGAACAGAGTATCATGGAATAAAGATTCTCGGAACTACAGAGAACCTGTCTGTTATTCTTCCGGAAAATAAATTAGATGAAATTGTTATCACATTAAGTCTGGCAGAGTACCATAAACTTGCCAGAATTGTGGGAATGTGTGAAAAATCAGGAGTTCACACAAAGTTTATTCCGGATTATAACAATGTAATTCCGACCAGACCGTATACGGAAGATATATTGGGGATGCCGGTGATCAATATTCGTCATGTTCCGTTGAGTAATGCATTTAATGCATTTTTGAAGCGGTGTGTAGATATTTTTGGAGCACTTGTTGCAATTATTCTGTTTTCACCAGTTATGTTAGTAACAGCTATTATAATCAAGGTGACATCACCGGGACCATTGATATTCAAACAAGAGCGAATTGGAAAACATAATCATCCATTTTATATGTACAAGTTCCGCTCTATGGTGGTGCAGGAAGAAAAAACTGAAAAACAGGGGTGGACAACAAAGAATGATCCGCGAGTTACCCCGGTAGGGAAATTTATTCGCAAAACAAGTATAGATGAACTGCCACAATTATTTAATATTTTGGTAGGAGATATGAGTCTTGTGGGACCAAGACCGGAACGTCCACAATTTGTGGAAAAATTCAAAGAGGAAATTCCACGCTATATGATAAAACATCAGGTCAGACCGGGACTTACCGGCTGGGCTCAGGTGAATGGATATCGAGGGGATACATCCATTCAGAAGAGAATAGAATATGATTTATATTACATTGAAAACTGGACGATGGGATTTGACTTTAAGATAATATTCCTTACGTTCTTTAAGGGATTTGTGAATAAAAATGCATATTAATTCTTAAAACAGGGAGTATAAAAATGGCAAAAAAAAGATTAAATAAACGACAGGCAAGGATAGAAAGAGAAAAAAGATTAAAACGACGTAAAAGAAAAAGACTGGCAATCATTTTTATCGAATTGCTCATATTGGCAGGACTTGGCGTAGTTGCTTATGGAATGTTTGTTATGGACAAGATGGATACGACAACTTTGAATAAAAGTGATCTGAAAGTTTATAAGAGTACAGGAGATTATACAAACATTGCGTTATTCGGTCTTGACTCCAGGGAGGGCGAATTAGATGGCGGAGTCCAAAGTGATTGTATTATGATTGCAAGTATCAATAACAAGACAAATGAAGTGAAATTAGTTTCAGTTTTCCGAGATACCTTACTAAAGGTTGGAGATGAAAAATACGGGAAAGCGAATTCAGCTTATAATATCGGGGGACCAACCGGTGCAATTGCGTTACTGAACCGCAATTTAGATATGGATATTGAAAAATACATCAGTGTTAATTTTAATGTAATGGCTGATATTGTAGATGATATCGGAGGAATTGAAGTTGATATGACGGAAGAGGAAGTAGAATGGACGAACCAATACTGTGGAGAGACAGCAGCAGTCGTAGGAAGAGCGCCTCATTCTACATTAAGTGGATCAGGCGTTCAGAAGCTTGATGGAGTTCAGGCAGTATCATATGCCAGAATCCGATATACAGAAGGTATGGATTTCAAACGGACACAGCGTCAGCGAATAGTTCTTGAAAAAATTGTTAAAAAGGCACAGAAAGCAAATGTTATTACTTTGAATAATATTATAAATTCTGTGATGCCGCAGATTTCGACCAATCTGACAGCAGGTAATATGCTTGCACTTGCTGCACATGCCAAAGATTATAAATTAGGAGAAATGTCAGGATTTCCATTCGAAGTTACAACCTGTGAAAAAGTAAAGGGACATAAAGGATCTTATGCAACTGCTGTGGGATTGGAAAAGAATGTAAGTGAATTACATCAATTCTTATTTGGAAAAGAAAATTACGAACCGTCTAAGACTGTGCAGGATATCAGTGATGAGATTATATATATGACAGGTGTGGATCCGGAAACATACAAGGAGACGACAGATTATACTTATAAGAGCGGAGGAGAAGATACTGCACAAAAATCCGATGATAAAAATGAATAAAAGGGGAAAAGAATGAAGATTGACGTAATTATTCCAACATATAAGCCTGGAAAAGAATTTGAAAAATTGATTGGGAGGTTACAAAAGCAGGAATATCCTATTCATAAAATAATTATTATAAATACAAGAACAGATATATTTCCAGAAGAATTGGATCGAAGCAATTATGAGATAGAAATAACCCATATAGAGCCGGATCAATTTGATCATGGCGGTACAAGAAATATGGGGGCTGGAATGTCAGACGCAGATATCGTGGTCTATATGACACAGGATGCAATTCCGGTAGATGAAAAATTAATCGGAACTTTTGCAAAGATATTTGAAGAAAATCCGGATATAGGTATTGCATATGGAAGACAATTGCCAAGAGAAGAGTGTAATATTATTGAAAGATATACGAGAAGATTTAATTATCCTGAGAAAAGTCTTATAAAAACAAAAGAAGATTTGCCTAAACTTGGAATAAAAACATTTTTCTGCTCAGATGTCTGTGCAGCGTATCGAAGAAATTATCTGTTAAGTGCAGGAGGATTTGAAAATCCGACGATTTTTAATGAAGATATGATTTTTGCAGGAAAAAGGATATATGCAGGAGACAAAGTGGCATATGTGGCAGAAGCAAAAGTGATACATTCTCATAATTATACAGGGAGACAACAGTTCCATCGGAACTTTGATCTTGCAGTATCGCAGGCACAGCATCCGGAAGTGTTTGAAGGGGTTCCGTCAGAAGGAGAAGGAATCCGTATGGTAAAAGCGACTGCGAAGTATTTGGTGCGAAATGGTTATCCATGGAAAGTGTTTATGCTTGTGTATCAGTCGAGCTGTAAATATATTGGATATTTCCTTGGAAAAAGATATGAAAAATTGCCAATGTGGCTGATTTTAAAATGTACGTCAAGTAGAAAATATTGGAAAAATTCTTAAGAAACACGATTTCTGTTGAATTTTGAGGAAGAATAGGATATGATTAATCTGTTTAATTCTGTTCAAAGAAAGGATGTTTCGATGGCGAAGAAGAGATTTAGTAATCGGAAAGTACACAGAGGGAGAAGGATAAAAAAAGGATTTGCGACATGGTCACTAGGGAAAAGAATTGCAGTAGTGACATTAAGTGTGATACTTACGATAGTAGTAGGTGGCGGTGCAGCAATGGCCGCGTATGTTGCCAGCAAAGTGGATAAAATGGAAGTAAAGCAGCTGGACGTGAACAAGTTGGAGATTAATAGAGAAGTGGAACATAGAACAGGATATCTTAATGTTGCACTTTTTGGAGTGGACTCTCGAGATGCATCTCTGGATAAAGGGACTAGAAGTGATACAATTATGATTGCAAGCTTGAACCAGGAGACAGGAGAGGTAAAAGTCACATCTATTTATAGAGATACCTTGCTTCAATTATCCGACGGTACATACAATAAAGCAAACTCAGCATATTCTTTCGGTGGTGTAGAAGGTGCAGTAGCATTTTTGAACAAGAATCTTGATATGAATATTGATCATTATGTGACTGTTAATTTTAATGCCATGATAGACATTGTAGATGCGCTTGGTGGTATTGAAGTAGATTTGACTGAAGATGAATTATATTGGACGAATGAATATTGTGGTGAAACATCCATTGTTACAGACAAGAGTTATGAACCGTTGACCGCAGCAGGAGTTCAGACACTCGGTGGAGTTCAGGCAACAGCATATTGCCGTATTCGATATACAGCAGGATCAGATTTCAAAAGAACAGAACGTCAGCGTCTGGTAATACAGAAGATAGCAGAAAAATTACAGAAAGCTAATCTGGCAACAATTAATAAAATTGTTGATGAAGTGTTCAGTGAAGTGGGAACTAATTTTACAATGCAGGAAATTCTTTCTTATGCGAAAGATTTTAAGAAATATAAATTAGGAGAGATGACAGGATTCCCGTATAGCGTAGGAACAGCTACGTTGAGTGGAGTGGGAAGTTCAGTAATTCCGACTGATTTGACAGGAGATGTTACAAAGCTTCATCAGTTCTTCTTTGGAGATGACGGATATACGCCTTCCGATGTGGTGAAAAATATCGATGCCGGTATTAAAAAGAAATCTACAGATGTAGGAAAGTCGGGAACTTCGGAAGATAATACAGTGGAAGGAACACCGAGCACTACAAAGAGTACATCGAAAAAGTCTTCTGAGAGCTCAACTACATCTTCAAGTAGAGGCTCCGGTAGCGGCAATTCCTCTGGCAGTGGAAGCTCCGGTGGCAGTAAATCAGACAGCGGATCAGGCGGCGGCTCCGGCAGCGGTAGTTCAGGAAGCGGCTCCGGTGGTGGAAGTGAATCTGGAGGAAGCGGTTCTGGCGGCAGCAGTTCCGGTGGCGGAAGTGAATCTGGTGGAAGCAGCTCCGGTGGCGGAGAATCTTCCGGTGGTGAAAGTGCAGAATAATGTATAACCATTCTTAAAATACAGAAACTATAGAAAAAAGAGGTAAAGTACATGAAGTTTTTAAAGAAAGTACTGGCTGCAGTTGCCTGTGTATGTGTGCTGGCTACCAGCGTGACACTGACATCCCATGCGGCTGGCGGTAGAATTTCTTTTGCAGATCCGAGTACGGCTGTGGGAGATATGGTAGACGTAAAATGTGTTTTAAAATCCAGCAGTGGATCTCTTGGAAGTTCATCAGTAACACTTTCTTATGATGCCAGTGCATTGAAGTTTAATTCTGGAGATGGAGTGACCGGTGGCGATGGAACCCTGACATACTCAGGAGATGGTGGTTCTTCAGAAGTGTCATTTACCATGACATTCCAGGCACTGCAAGAAGGTTCTACAGAGATTACGGTAGCATCTCAGGATGTGAAATCCAGTTCTGGTTCAGAGGTTAAATTGACAGAAGGAAAATCTACAGTGACAATCGCTGCCGGAGATCCTTCTAAGATCGTGGACGATACTCAGGCAGCAGAAGGTGCTGACACAGCAGCTAGTGGTGATGCAACCGTTGAGGTGAACGGTACATCTTATACTCTGAGTGATTTTGTAGAAGCTTCTGTTCCGGCAGGATTTACAAAGACAACAATGAATTATGAGGGCGCTGACCGCCCAATGGCTTATAACGAGACAAATGGTGTTTACCTTGCTTATCTGACATCAGCGGATGGTAATTCTAATTTCTTCTTATATGATGATTCAAATGCAACATTTGCACCATATGAAGAGATTGATATTTCCGATACAACAACGATTGTTCTGTTAAGTGATACAAGTGTGAAGTTGCCATCTAATTATGCGCAGACAACACTGACGCTGAATGGACAGGAATTCCCTGTATGGCAGGATAATGACAAAGATGGATTCTATCTGATGTATGCTGTAAACAACAATGGTACGAAGAATTTCTACGAGTATGATTCTCAGGAGAATACGTATCAGAGATGTGATGTAAAGCAGGATACCGGAGCAAGCAATGCTAAGAAAAAGGCAAATGGCTTCTTTGACAAGATGCAGAATGTGATTGACGGACATTTTAAAGTATTTGCGATTATCTTTATTGTTATTTTACTTCTTCTCATTATCCGTTTGATTGTGGTTCGTGTGAAGCTTCGTAACCGTGATATTGAGCTGGATGATCTGTATGATGAGTATGGAATCGACTTAGAAGAGGAAGAACCGGAACCGGATCCGAAGAAGAAAAATAAAAAGAAAGCTCAGCCGGCTCCGAAAAAAGGCAAAAAGAAAAAAGTCGTAGACGAAGATGATTTTGATGACTACGATGATGACGAATTTGACGAATTTGACGATGATGACGATGATGATGACGATCGTTATGATAGCAAGCGTTATGATGACGAAGATGATTATGCAGATGATGACTTTGAAGAAGAGGAATTTGATGAAGTCAGAGAAGCACCGCTTCGTACAGTGAAATTCGATGATTTTAATACCATTACGGATATGTCTTTATATGAAGATGAGAACTTCGAATCATTTGTGATGGATGAGGAAGAAGAGGATGATATGGTAGATGATTTAGATGATCTGCTCAGTGAGCGTCCGAAGGAGAGACGCAGCCATTCTGAGAAGGATGACACATTCCAGGTAGATTATATTGATCTGGATTAATAAGAGTGAAATGAGTAACCAGGGAGGAATGCATAATGTAAGATGCATTCCTCTCTTAATAAATGGAGCTTAAAAGGCATAAATGGAGTTTGAAAGGCATAAATGGAGCTTAAAAGGCAGCAGGAGGAATTATGTGCGATTATATTATTGTAGGGTCTGGGCTTTATGGAGCAATCTTTGCCCATGAGGCTATGAAGGCAGGAAAGAGCTGTCTCGTTGTAGAGAGGCGTTCGCATATCGGTGGAAACATTTATACAAAAGAGATGGAAGGAATCCAGGTGCATCAGTATGGAGCACATATTTTCCACACAAGTAATAAAGAGGTGTGGGACTACATTGGACAGTTTGCAACATTTAACCGCTATACGAACTGCCCGGTGGCATATTATAAAGGCCAGATGTATAATATGCCGTTCAATATGAATACATTTCATAAGATCTGGGGTGTGATCACACCGGCAGAGGCGAAGGCTAAGATTGAGGAACAGGTGAGGGAATATGGCGTGAAGGAGCCGAAGAACCTGGAAGAGCAGGCAATCAGCCTGGTTGGAAAAGATATTTATGAGATCCTGGTCAAGGGGTACACTGAGAAGCAGTGGGGAAGGCGTGCGACAGAGCTGCCGCCGGAGATCATTAAGAGACTGCCGGTCCGCCTGACTTATGATAACAATTATTTTAATGACCTTTATCAGGGGATTCCGGTGGGAGGCTACACGCAGATCATTGAGAAGATGCTGGAAGGCGCGGAGGTCCGTTTGAATGTGGATTATCTGAAAGAAAAAGAAAATCTTCGCCCACTCGGTAAAAAAGTAGTGTATACTGGACCTGTAGATGCATATTTTGACTATTGTTTTGGTGAATTAGAATATCGTACGGTTCGTTTTGAGACAGAGATTCTGGATACAGACAATTATCAGGGAAATGCGGTGGTCAATTATACAGAGTATGAAGTTCCATATACAAGAATCATTGAGCATAAGCATTTTGAATTTGGAACCCAGGAGAAGACCGTTATTTCCAGAGAGTATCCGGTGACATGGAAGAAAGGGGACGAACCTTATTATCCGGTCAATGATGAGAAGAATACAGCACTTTATGCAAAATACAAAGAGCTGGCAGAGAAGGAAGAGAACGTAATCTTTGGAGGGCGTCTGGGACTTTACCGTTATATGGATATGCACCATGTAGTGGATGCGGCGTTACAGGCTGTAAGAGAAGAAATGAAATAAATGATAACGAGGTTAGAAACCGGGTGTCATCAAAGGAAGATAATGAATGTAAAGAAGGAGAAAGTATTATGAAGTGGAAGCAGTTTCGTTTAAAAACAACGACACAGGCGGAGGATATTGTGAGTAGTATGCTGGCTGATCTTGGAATTGAAGGTGTGCAGATTGAGGACAAGATCCCGCTTACAGAACAGGATAAGGAGCAGATGTTCGTGGATATTCTGCCGGATATTCCGGATGATGACGGAACAGCATATTTAACATTTTATCTGGATGAGGAAGAAGATGTGGCGCCGGTTCTTATGAACGTGAGAAAAGAACTGGAAGATATGCGTGCATTTCTTGATGTTGGGGAGTGCACCATCGAGGAATCTGAGACGGAAGATGTAGACTGGGTCAATAACTGGAAGCAGTATTTCCATCAATTCTATATAGATGACATTCTTGTAATCCCATCCTGGGAAAATGTAAAGCCAGAGGACAGTGACAAGATGGTCATCCACATTGATCCGGGTACAGCGTTCGGAACAGGTATGCATGAGACGACACAGCTTTGCATCCGAGCGTTGAAAAAATATGTGACATCCGAGACGGAGATTTTAGACGTTGGATGTGGAAGTGGGATTCTTGGAATGCTGGCGCTGAAATTCGGGGCAAAGCATTCTCTTGGAACAGATCTTGATCCATGCGCCATTGATGCGACTCATGAGAATATGGAAGTGAATGGGATCCGCAAGGACCAGTATGAGGTCATGATCGGAAATATCATTGATGACACGGCTGTTCAGGATGCGGTTGGATATGAGAAATATGATATTGTAGCAGCAAATATTCTGGCAGATGTCCTTGTTCCGCTGACGCCGGTCATCATTCACCAGATGAAGCCGGGGGCTGTATATATTACAAGTGGAATTATCGAAGATAAAGAGCAGGTTGTAGTAGATGCTGTGAAGGCTGCCGGATTGGAAGTTCTGGAAGTGAATCACCAGGGCGAGTGGGTGTCTGTTGTAGCAAGAAAGAATGCTTAGAGGAGTAAAGAGAAAATGCAGCATTTTTTTGTAGATGCCTCTCAGGTATCGGAAGAAACAATCCGAATCGAAGGTTCTGATGTGAATCATATGAAAAATGTGCTCCGTATGCGGATTGGTGAGGAAGTGACGGTCAGTGACGGTCAGGGAAAAGAATATCTCTGCCAGGTTCGGGATTTTGAAGAGGAGCAGATGCAGTTGAAAATCGTAGAGACGAAAGCTTCAGATGCGGAACTCCCATCAAAGATCTATCTGTTTCAGGGTCTCCCGAAGCAGGAGAAGATGGAATTGATCGTGCAAAAATGTGTGGAGCTTGGGATTTATGCGGTAGTCCCGGTCTCCATGAAGCGGTGTGTGGTGAAGCTGGATGCGAAAAAAGGGGCGAAGAAAGTGGAGCGTTGGAATACAATTGCAGCCAGCGCAGCCAAACAGTCCGGGCGGGGGATCGTGCCGGAAGTGACGTCTGTGAAGACTTATAAGGAAGCCCTTGAGATGGCAAAAGATTTGGATGTTGTATTGGTGCCTTATGAGTGTGCAGAAGGTATGGACCACACAAAGGGACTGATACAGTCTATAAAGCCGGGACAGTCTGTTGGAATATTTATCGGACCGGAAGGCGGATTTGATCCGGATGAGATTGCGCTTGCATGTGAGACAGGCGGCCAGGTCATAACTCTCGGAAAGCGTATTTTACGGACAGAGACAGCGGGACTTGCGCTATTGTCTGTGCTGATGTTTCAACTGGAGCAAGTTACATATTAAATTGCAAGGACATATATTGATGATAAGAAGAGACAGTGAACAACTGTTATTGGAAAAAAGGAAACAGGAAGTGAGATAGAATGAAGGAAGTATATCTGGACAATTCTGCTACGACGAGAGCATACCCGGAAGTGGGAGATCTGGTCCGTAAGGTATTGTGTGAAGATTATGGAAATCCATCTTCCATGCACCGTAAGGGCGTGGAGGCTGAAAAATATATAAAAGAAGCGAAAGAGACATTTGCAAAGCTTTTAAAGGTGCAGGAGAAAGAAATCTTTTTCACCTCCGGAGGTACGGAAAGTGATAATCTGGCATTGATCGGGGCAGCAAAAGCGAATCGAAGAGCAGGGAATCATCTGATTGCATCCGGAATTGAGCATCCGGCAATCATTAATACGATGCGCTATCTGGAAGAGGAAGGATTTCGTGTTACATTTCTTCCGGTGGACCGCTATGGAAGAATCAGTCTGGACGCACTGAAGGATGCACTCTGTGAAGACACGATCCTTGTATCTGTGATGTATGTGAATAATGAGGTGGGATCCGTACAGCCGATCCAGGAGGCTGCCAGCATGGTAAAAGCGTATAACAAGAACATTTTGTTCCATGTGGATGCTGTGCAGGGATTTGGAAAGTATCACATTTACCCGAAGCGCCTGAAGGTGGATATGTGTTCCATCAGTGGACATAAGATTCATGGACCAAAAGGAATTGGAGTGCTTTATATTGATGAACATGTGAAGATAAAACCAATCGTATTTGGCGGTGAACAACAGAAAAATGTCCGTTCCGGTACGGAAAATGTACCTGGAATTGCAGGGATTGGTCTTGCTGCGAAGATGATTTATGAAAATCTGGATGAAAAAGTTGCAGCGATGCGTGCGATGAAGGAGCATTTTATTGAAGGTGTGAAGCAGATTCCGGATACGACCATCCATGGTCTTTATGATGAGACCAGTGCGCCGCACATTATCAGTGTTGGATTTGCGGGAATCCGAAGCGAGGTTCTTCTGCATGCGCTGGAAGATAAAGGCATCTATGTATCCAGTGGTTCCGCATGTGCTTCCAACCATCCGCAGATCAGCGGCGTGTTAAAAGGAATCGGAGCCAGTCAGCAGTTTTTGGATGCAACGCTTAGATTCAGTCTTTCTGAGTTTAATACGATGGAAGAGATTGACTATACATTAGATACTCTGTATAATATAGTACCGATGCTTAGAAAATATACCAGACATTAGAGATAAATGAGGAGAAGATCGATGAGATTTCATACATTTTTATTGAAATACGGGGAGATTGGTATCAAAGGAAAGAACCGTTATCTTTTTGAAGATGCTCTTGTAAGACAGGTGCGTTATGCGTTAAAGGATGTAGACGGGAACTTTGATGTCCACAAATCCCAGGCAAGAATCTATGTGGACTGTGAGGGTGATTATGATTACGAGGATACGGTGGAACATTTGAAAAGAGTGTTCGGACTGGTCGGAATCTGCCCGGTTGTCCGTATGGAGGATAAAGGTTTCGAGGAATTGAAAAAAGACGTGGTAGCTTATATGGCAGAGATGTATCCGGACCGCAACTTTACATTTAAGGTAGAGTCACGCCGTGCCAGAAAGTCATATCCGAAGAACTCTATGGAAATAAGCCGTGACCTTGGAGAGGCGATTCTCTATGCGTTCCCGGAGATCAAAGTAGACGTACATCACCCGGATGTACTGGTAAATGTAGAAGTGAGAAATGAAATCTATGTTTATTCTGAGATTATTCCAGGAGCAGGCGGAATGCCGGTGGGAACCAATGGAAACGCTATGCTTCTGTTATCCGGTGGGATTGACAGCCCGGTCGCAGGCTATATGGTATCCAAACGAGGAGTTGGTCTTGAGGCAACTTATTTCCATGCACCGCCGTACACAAGTGAGCGTGCAAAGCAAAAAGTTGTTGATCTTGCGAAGATTGTGGCAAGATATTCCGGACCGATCAAATTACATGTTGTGAACTTTACAGATATTCAGTTGTATATTTATGACAAATGCCCGCATGACGAGCTGACTATTATTATGCGCCGCTATATGATGCGTATTGCGGAAGAATTCGCAAGACGTGATGGCTGCCTTGGACTGGTGACGGGAGAGAGTATCGGACAGGTGGCAAGTCAGACTATGCAGAGCCTGGCTGCAACGAATGATGTATGTACGATGCCGGTATATCGTCCGCTGATTGGATTTGATAAGCAGGACATTGTAGATGTGGCAGAGAAGATCGATACTTACGAGACCTCCATTCTTCCATTTGAGGATTGCTGTACCATTTTCGTGGCAAAGCATCCGGTCACAAAGCCGAATATCGAGGTTATCCGCCGTTCTGAGGAGAATCTGGCAGAGAAGATCGATGAACTTATGCAGACAGCGTTAGATACAGCAGAGATCATTGAAGTGAAATAGAAAAAGTGAAATAAAAAAGTGAACTAAAAAGGGGCAGCCCTTCGGAAAGAAGAACTGCCCTGTTATCTTTGATGCTTTGCTTTTGATATATGCTTTTTGACCTGAATCCTACTTAGGATCTTCGCTTACAATATAAGGCTTGATTGCTTCCAGAATAGGACCCATCTCAGAATCTGTTGCGTGGATATTCAGAGTTGTTGGCTCATTCAGATCCAGACTGAAGATTCCCATAACAGACTTAGCGTCTACGATATATCTTCCGGAAACAAGATCAAAGTCGTTGTCGAATTGTTCAAGCTCGTGAGAAAAAGAGTTCACCTTTTGGATTGAATTTAAATAAACCTGTACAGTTTTCATTGTACGTTACCTCCTTATTTATCATACTTCTATCATCTCTATCTTAAAAGTATGACAGATAAAAGTCAAGAAACAAATTACCAAATATTTTGAAAGGAATGTGTAAAATGAAAAAGAAAGCTGCGCTCCATAATCTGGGCTGCAAAGTAAATGCATATGAGACAGAGGCTATGCAGGAGCTTCTGGAGCAGAATGGATATGAGATCGTGCCATTTAAAGAAGGGGCAGATGTCTATATTATCAATACATGTACAGTCACCAATGTTGCAGACCGCAAATCCCGGCAGATGCTTCATAAAGCGCGGAAAATGAACCCGGATGCGGTAGTTGTGGCGACAGGCTGTTATGTGCAGGCAAGAGGAGAAGATATCGACCCTTGTGTGGACATCGTAGTTGGAAATAATAAAAAGAAAGACCTGATCGCGATTCTGGACGAGTATTACAATGCGCAGCATAAAGTAAAAAAAGAGCTGCTTGATATCAACCATGAGAAAGAATATGAGGAGATGCAGGTCACTCATACAGCAGAGCATACCCGCGCGTATATCAAGGTCCAGGATGGGTGCAATCAGTTCTGTTCTTACTGCATCATTCCGTATGCGAGAGGACGTGTCAGAAGCCGTAACCTGGAACATGTATTAGAAGAGGTGCACACACTGGCTGCTTCCGGATATAAAGAAGTTGTGCTGACAGGAATCCATCTGAGTTCTTATGGAATTGATACCGGGGAGAGCCTTCTGGAACTGATCCAGAAAGTACATGAAATTGACGGTATTAAAAGAATCCGGCTTGGATCTCTGGAGCCGAGGATCATTACAGAAGAATTTGCTTCCAGTATTGCGGTACTTCCGAAGATGTGTCCGCATTTTCATCTGTCATTACAGAGTGGCTGCAATGCGACCCTGAAGCGTATGAATCGTCGTTACAGTGCAGAAGAATATATGGAAAAATGTGATCTTTTACGGAAATATTTCCACAATCCGGCACTGACAACAGATGTGATTGTAGGATTTCCGGGGGAGACGCAGGAAGAGTTTGCCGAGTCCATGGATTTTGTAGACCGTGTGAATTTCTATGAGACACACATTTTCAAATATTCCAGAAGAGCAGGAACGAAAGCGGCAGTGATGCCAGATCAGGTCCCGGAGGAAATAAAAAGTGAGCGAAGCGCGAAAATGATCGAGCTTGGACATAGAAAACAGAAAGCTTATGAAGAAAAACTCCTTGGAACGACACAGGAAGTGCTGATGGAAGAGGCAGTTGAGACAGAAGACGGCATTTATCAGGTCGGGCATACGAAAGAATATGTTAAAATTGGTTTAAAAACAGAAGAAAATCTATCAAATCAACTGAAAAATGTTAAAATCGAAGATACAAAGCAAATAATTCATTGAATTTTGACAAATGATAGGTTAGAATAAGATTGAAGAAATGTAATTATGAAGATATGAAAATAATTACAAAGTAATGTGAAGGACGTGAGTAGTATGAAAGAATTAAGCAATACACAATTTTTTCAGGTAGAGAGTGCACCACAGATTCAGGCAAAAGATATTCTTGAAATTGTGTACAAGGCTCTTGTGGAAAAAGGGTATAATCCGGTGAACCAGATCGTAGGTTATATTATGTCAGGTGATCCGACTTATATTACCAGTTACAATGGTGCCCGCAGTCTGATTATGAAGATGGAACGGGATGAGCTGGTTGAAGAGATGTTCAAGACGTATATTGAGCATAATAAGTGGGGATAATATATATGAGGATTATGGGACTGGACTACGGCTCGCGTACAGTCGGGGTGGCTGTCAGTGATCCTTTGGGGATAACTGCGCAGGCTGTAGAGACTATATGCCGTAAGGACGAGAACAAGCTTCGGAAGACATGTGCCCGCATCGAGGAACTGGTGGCAGAGTATGAAGTTGAGAAGATTGTGCTCGGACTTCCGAAGCATATGAACAATGATATTGGAGATCGGGCGGAAAAATCTATGCAATTTGGTGAGATGATCGGACGACGGACCGGCCTTGAGGTCGTGATGTGGGATGAGCGTCTGACTACTGTTTCGGCAGAGCGGACTTTAATCGAGAATAAGGTAAGAAGAGAAGACCGCAAGAAGTATATTGACCAGATTGCGGCTGTTTTTATATTGCAGGGATACCTGGACTCCGCACACCTGAATAAAGAAGGGTAGAAGATTTATGGAAAAGGTTACATTTGCGTCTGCAGATTCACAGGAAAATGATGAGTTTTTTGTGCTGGAGCAGACAAAGTTAAATGGAGTATCTTATATTCTTGTCACGGATTCGGAAGAAGACGATGCAGAATGTTGGATTTTAAAAGACACGTCACCGGAGGAATCATCCGAGGCAATCTATGAGTTTGTGGAAGATGAAAAAGAACTGAATGGGATAATGGGAGTATTTGAAGAACTTCTGGAAGATGTGGAAATTGAAAGGTAATGAATTATGTCAGTCAGTCAGGAGAGTTTTAAGAAAAAGTTAAAAGAAAAAGGGCTTAAAGTGACGAATCAGAGACTGCTTGTGCTGCAAGTTCTTGCAGAGAATAAGGACAGACATCTGACTGCTGAAGATATCTATGAGCTCGTAAAAGAAGATTACCCGGAGATCGGGCTGGCAACCATTTACCGAACAGTGCAGTTGTTACTGGAAATGCAATTGGTGGATCGTATTAATCTGGATGATGGATGTGTGCGTTATGAGATCGGGGAGACGCTGGATGGCACAGGAAAGCACCATCATCACCATCTGATATGTAAAACATGTGGAAAAGTCCTGCCTTTTAAAGACGACCTGTTGGATGAACTGGAGCGGCATATAGAAGAAGAGACAGGATTTCATGTGTTAGACCACGAATTAAAGTTCTACGGACAGTGCAGTGAATGTAGAAAGAAACAGAAATAGACCCTTTGTTACACTGGGGGTCTGTAATTACGTGGAGGTGTAAACTTGAAAAAAGAGAATATTGGAAGTATGCGTATCATTCCACTCGGGGGACTCGAGAAGATCGGAATGAACATTACTGCTTTCGAGTACGAAGACAGTATTATTGTTGTGGATTGCGGATTGGCATTCCCGGAGGACGGTATGCTTGGAATTGACCTTGTTATTCCAGATGTGACATACCTGAAAAACAATATTGAGAAAGTAAAAGGATTTGTTATCACGCATGGTCATGAGGACCATATTGGAGCATTAAGCTACATTTTACGGGAGATCAATATCCCAATCTATGCAACAAAGCTTACGATGGGTATTATAGAGAAGAAGCTGACAGAGCACAATCTGCTTCGCTCAACGAGAAGAAAAGTAGTAAAACATGGACAGTCTATCAACCTTGGACAGTTCAGGATAGAATTTATTAAGACGAACCACAGTATCCAGGATGCAGCAGCACTTGCAATCTATTCCCCGGCAGGAATTGTTGTGCATACAGGAGACTTTAAGGTAGATTATACACCAGTCTTTGGAGATGCTATCGATCTTCAGAGATTTGCAGAGATCGGAAAAAAAGGAGTACTGGCACTTTTGTCAGACAGTACCAATGCAGAACGAAAAGGCTTTACACAGTCTGAACGTACGGTAGGTATTACCTTTGATCATATATTTGCAGAACATCAGAATACAAGAATCATCATTGCGACATTTGCGTCTAATGTAGATCGTGTACAGCAGATCATCAACTCCGCGTGCAAGTATGACCGTAAGGTTGTGGTAGAAGGACGCAGTATGGTGAATATCATTCAGGTAGCACAGGAACTCGGATACTTAAATGTTCCGGAGAACACGATGATCGAGATTGACCAGCTTAAGAATTATCCGCCGGAGAAGACGGTTCTGATCACGACCGGAAGCCAGGGTGAGTCTATGGCGGCTCTTTCCAGAATGGCGGCAGACATTCACAAGAAGGTAACGATCATGCCAGGCGATACAGTTATTCTAAGCTCTAACCCGATCCCTGGAAATGAGAAATCCGTATCCAGAGTTATCAATGAGCTGTCTGAGAAAGGTGCAAATGTTATCTTTCAGGATGCTCATGTATCCGGACATGCGTGTCAGGAAGAATTAAAGCTGATTTATTCACTGGTCAAACCAAAGTATGCAGTACCGGTACATGGTGAGTACCGTCACAGAAAGGCGAATGCGAACCTGGCAAAATCTCTTGGAATTCCAAAAGAGAATGTCTTCATGCTTCATTCCGGAGATGTACTGGAAGTCAGTGAACAAGAGGCAAAAGTCGTAGATAAAGTCCATACGGGAGAGATTCTTGTAGACGGACTTGGTGTCGGTGATGTGGGAAATATCGTACTTCGAGACAGACAGCATCTGGCAGAGGACGGAATTATGATCGTAGTCCTGACGTTAGAGCGCGGAAGTAACCAGCTCCTGGCAGGACCGGATATTGTGTCCCGTGGATTTGTCTATGTTCGTGAGTCAGAAGATCTTATGGAAGAGGCAAGACAAGTCGTAACTGACGCAGTAGAAGATTGCCTGAATCATCAGAGAAATGCTGACTGGAGCAAGATAAAATTAGTGATCCGCGATACAATGAACGAATTTATCTGGAAAAAAACAAAACGTCGTCCGATGATTTTGCCGATTATTATGGATGTATAAAGTGATATTTATTAAAAAGGGGACGTAGTACTTTGAAGAAGTGCTACGTCCCCAATTGCGAAGAGGGGTGTCCCCAATTGCGAGGTGGGGTGTCCCTGATTGAGGAGAGAGGTGGTTGTAAATGATCGTAGATGAGCGGATGGTGACTTATATCCGGTCGCTGGAGATGCCGGAAAACGCGGTAATTGAAGCGATTGAGCAGGAAGCTTTAAGAGACCGTGTGCCGATTATCCGGAAGGAAATGCAGAGTTTTCTGAAGGTTCTGCTGATGATCAAAAGACCGATGCGGATTTTGGAAGTAGGAGCTGCGGTTGGTTTTTCGTCAATTCTTATGAGTGAATATATGCCGGAAGGCGGGCATATTACAACAATAGAAAATTATGATAAACGAATTCCGATAGCCCGGGCGAATTTTAAACGGGCAGGGAAGGAAGAGCAGATTGATTTGATTGAGGGAGATGCCCTGGAAGTGATGCATGGTCTAGAAGGCCCGTATGACCTGATATTTGTGGATGCGGCAAAAGGGCAGTACATTCATTACCTTCCGGAAGTTATGCGGCTTCTTGGGACAGATGGAGTGCTTGTGTCAGATAATGTGCTGCAGGAAGGTGATATTATTGAATCCAGATTCGCGGTGGAGCGCAGGAACCGGACTATTCACAGCCGTATGCGGGAATATCTCTATGAGTTAAAGCATCATGATCAGTTGCAGACATCGATTATTCCACTGGGAGACGGCGTGGCATTGAGTGTAAAGCGCAGAGATATTTAAGCAGTGATATTTAAGAAGAATAGGAAATTAATAAAAAGAGAAGGAGAAGAGAAGTATGAGTCAGAAACGTCCGGAATTATTGATCCCGGCCAGCAGTCTGGAAGTATTGAAGACTGCGGTTATGTTTGGTGCAGATGCAGTATATATTGGTGGCGAAGCATTTGGACTTCGTGCGAAAGCAAAGAATTTTTCCATGGAAGATATGAAGAAGGGTGTGGAATTTGCGCATGCACATGGTGTAAAAGTACATGTGACGGTCAATATTCTTGCGCATAATGATGATCTTCCGGGAGTAGAAGAGTATCTGAAAGAATTAAAAGAAGTTGGACCGGATGCGCTTATTATTGCAGATCCCGGTGTGTTTGAGCTGGCAAAGGAAATCTGCCCAGAGATTCAGCGTCACGTCAGCACGCAGGCGAATAACACGAACTATGCGACCTATCAGTTCTGGTGGAAGCAGGGAGCTTCCCGCGTAGTATCTGCCAGAGAATTATCTTTAAGAGAAATCAAAGAAATCCGTGAGAGGATTCCGGCTGAGATGGAGATTGAAAGCTTTATTCACGGAGCAATGTGTATATCATATTCCGGAAGATGTCTGCTTAGTAATTTCTTTACTGGCCGTGACGCAAATCAGGGAGCATGCACGCATCCGTGCCGCTGGAAATATTCCATCGTGGAAGAGACGAGACCGGGAGAGTATATGCCTGTCTATGAAAATGAGCGTGGAACATACATTTTCAACTCAAAAGACTTATGCATGATCGAGCATATTCCGGAAATGATCGATGCCGGAATCGACAGCTTTAAAATTGAAGGGCGTATGAAAACGGCTCTTTATGTTGCAACCGTTGCAAGAACTTATCGCAAAGCGATAGATGACTATCTGGAAGATCCACAGAAATACAGAGATAACATGCCTTGGTATCTGGATCAGATATCCAACTGCACCTATCGTCAGTTCACTACAGGATTCTACTTTGGAAAACCAACCGAAGAGAGCCAGATCTATGACAGCAATACTTATGTAAAAGAATATACTTATCTTGGAATTGTAGGAGAAATCTGTGACGGGCACTGCAAGATTGAGCAACGTAACAAATTCTCAGTCGGTGAGACAATTGAGATTATGAAACCGGATGGAGAAAATGTAGAAGTTACAGTCAAACGGATTATCAACGAAGAGGGTGAAGACCAGGAGAGTGCACCACATTCTAAACAAGTGCTCTATATTGAGTTAGAAGGCGGTCAGGCAAGCCCATATGATATTTTACGCAGGCAGGAGCCAGAAGTTCAGTAAGGCGGTAAATGAGAGCTTGTTGCATAGAATATCATGAATTTCATTTCCTGTGTAATAAAAAAGATGCGCTGGCGAAGCGCATCTTTTTTATATGTATCAATGTGAAAATATCGATGGAGTACGATACTTACATTCCAGGCTCAAGCTCTGCTTCTGCCATTTCTTCGGCTGCTTCAGATGCTTTCTCGTAAGTTCCGTTTTTCATACGAATGTGTTTGAAAATTGTTCCACCTACTAATCCTGCAACACTTCCTCCGATAGCTGCGAACAGAAGAGCAAGTAATACATTCTGAACCGGGTTAAATGCAAATGGTGCTAACAGTCCAGGGATTGGGGATGCTGTACCAGGTGCATCGTTCACAATATGGAATACTGCTGCTGAAATTCCGGCAAATCCACCTCCGAAGAAGTTAGAGCCGTAAATCGGAATCGGGTTAGAAGTAACGATTGGAGCCTGTGTTAATGGCTCAAGCATAACGCCGATCACATTACCTTTGTTACCAAGTTTCAGTTTGTGGAATACAAGTCCATTTGTAAAGGATCCACCAAAACATGCGATGGCTGCAATACCCATTGGAAGACCGGTCAGTCCTAACATAGCTGTAAGTGCCATAGAACTAAGCGGCGATGTACAGATCATCTTCATCATTCCACCTAACAGGAATCCCATAACGATTGGAGACTGGTCTGTAGCAGCAGAAATAGTAGCACCAATGTGTGACAGGATCCATGTGACACCAGGATCAACAACTGTTACAATAATACGGGCAACTGGAGCAATTACAAGTGCTCCTGCAATAATGTTAATTCCAACAGGAAGTTTCTTCTCAATAATCGGAGCGATGAATCCGATGACATAACCTGCGATAAATCCAGGAAGGATTCCGAATCCACCAACAGCAACACCGGCTACAACTGCGAATAACGGGTTAGCGCCCATTGCAATTGGAACAAGAGTAGCTGCGGCAACACCGCCCATGCTTCCGGAGATATCTCCAACTTCACGTAAGAATGCAATGCCAATCAGATCACCGGAAATATACTTATGAATTGCTTCAACAAGGAATGTTGCAACGGCTGCGTCTGCCATACCGCCCATTGCAAGAGATCCTTTTGGCATCTTCAGACTGAAAATAGAGAAGACTGCCAGAGTGACGAGTAGTAAACCTACACCAGATAAAATTGTTACCATACTTTGTACCTCACATTTCTTTGATTTGTTATTCTAATAACATCGCCATGTTTATTGATGAGATTAATATATAAGCATGGTTACAAAAAGTATCAAATGGTGTCAAAATACTATTAAAAATTTAACAAATCGCGATAACTTTGTGCATTATTGACAATAAGAGGCCAATGCATTCAAAAACTGTTTAATCCTTACATTGCCGTGCTTATCAGTCTTTCCACGTATAAAATCCATTTCCCTGCGAACCTGCTCAAAATTGTATAATGTGCTGGAATAGTCTACAAAAATTTCGTTACTATAATCTTCAAGACCAAGGTGAGCCAGGTTTACAAGGCCATTAAATGCTGTTCTGCGTATGCGCTGCTCCATAGATTTCGGTGTATCACAGAAGCGGCTGCACAGATCGCTAACTGTCAGTGAGTCAGCATTATCCTGGTGGTCGACCAGATATTTGACGATGGAAATGATATCTTTACTGCCAATATCCCCGATAATACCGATTCTTGTAAGGATTGTGCGAAGGGAATTCTCAATCTGCTCACTATTGTCAGGTACAGTCACAGTTGCAGGGCTGGTATCTTCCATAAAAATGTTTTGCATTTTGCGGACCATTCGTTTCATAGATAAGCCATCGGAAACTTTTTTGATGACAGCTTCTACTTCCACACTATTAATTGGTTTCTGGATAAAGAATTCAATCCCGGCTTCATAGGCAGAAGCAATCATATCTTTGGAGGACACTTGGGACAGCATAATATAAGATGCATCTGGTACTATTTTTCGAGCCTGTTTTACAAAGCTGATTCCATCCATCTCAGGCATGAGCAGATCTACAATTACAATATCCGGTTTAGCTGAAGGAAGATCTTCCAGTGCTTCAGCCGCATTATTAGCACTGCCGCAACATACCCCAAGTCCTCGTTCATTTATAATTAGTTTCAAAATGTTACAAATATTTTTGTCATCGTCTATAAAATAGAAAGACATCATTTTGATATTACCTCCAATTCATTTAAAGGGATGCAGATGGTAAAAACTGTCCGACCCGGAATAGAGGTCAGACCAATCGTTCCATGTAATTCCCCTTCTACAAGATCTTGTACCAGATTCAGTCCAAGTCCCCGGCTGACTTCCCCTGTCTGGAAATTAATCTTGGTCGAGAATCCAGTCTTAAATACTTCTCCTATGTATTCAGCCGGAATTCCCGGGCCGTCATCAGTAACGGTAAAAATAGCCTGCCCATCTTCGATGACCTCTGTGACAGAAAGATTAACTGTGTCAGTCTTCGAAGCTTCCAAAGCATTTACAAAAAGGTTACGGAAGATGGAAAGAAGGGCATAGTGGCTGGAAGTATAGAAATTTTTCTGATATTCATAAGTAAGATTCAGTGTCTTTCCCTGTGATTCCGCCAGATTGGTGATGGAAGATTTTAAAAGGGAGAGCACTTCTTCCAGATACATACCGTCATTTTCCAGTTCCTGTTCCAGTGCTTCGGAAATTCCACGCATGATCAACAGATATTCTTTCTTTATCTCGTGAATATCTTTTGCAGTAGTAAGCGCAGAAGAGGCAAGGGCAGGATCGGCACCTGAGTCACGCAGTGTTTCAAAGAGCCGGTAGGAATTATTCATAGTTTCTTCTATTAATGTAGTATTTTTCTTCATCCAGACAATCTCCCCATTGAGTTTGGAGAAGAGAAGTACCAGTTTCTGATAACGTTCCTCATGTTCTTTCTTAATTAAAAAGATCCGGTATTTTTCAAAGAGCAACATGACAAGCCATGTGAGACAGGAACGCATAACAGCAGCCAGAAAGATTCCGGACTGCATGTGAAGCACAAGGGAACTGAGTTCCAGTCGTACGAGAAGCTCGATAAAGTTTGCCAAGTAGTCGATCAGAATCAGAGCTCCCAGTGTCAGGTTCCGCTTTTCGTGAATAGCAGCCGACAAGTGATCAAACCGTCTGATATACAGATGTAGAAGAAGTCCGTAGCAAAGATAGAAAGCTATCTCCGGCATATAGTGAGAAGGACTCGTCCAGTGTCCGTTGGTAATCCAATAGACGAACATACGCATAGAAAATACACCGATTGCGGATAAAAATGTAACCGGAATCAGTGGAAAATTGGACATTAATAATCCACAAGCGGCCAAAATAACGACTGCAATAGATATTTTAAAGTTTGCTGTGAACCAGTTAATACTGAGCTGCGAAGTTAAAGCAATTGCGAAGCTGTAAAATATAGATTTTTTTAATATATCTTTCATAATATATACCACACCCTATACCTAATATAGTACAGGAAAAAAGAAGACTGCGCAAGTATTAAAAATACCCACGCAGCTTTTCAATAGCGCTCTTTTCGATTCTGGATACATAGGAGCGGGAGATGCCAAGAAGCTTTGCGATTTCGCGCTGTGTATATTCTTCTTCGTTATACAGACCATAGCGCATTTTTAAGACCAGACGTTCCCGGGTGGATAATTTAGACTCTACGTGTTGATATAGTTTCAAAATATCATCTTTTTCCTCGATTTTCCGGTGAGCCTCCTGGTCGTCTGTCTCAATTACATCGAAAAGCTGGATTTCGTTGCCTTCCCGGTCCGTGCCGATTGGTTCATAAAGGGAGACTTCCCGAGAAGTTTTTTTTCTGGCACGCAGATGCATCAGAATCTCATTTTCAATACAGCGTGCAGCGTAAGTTCCGAGACGTACGTTTTTTCCCGGATCAAATGTAACGACTGCTTTGATCAGCCCGATGGTGCCAATAGAAAGCAAATCTTCAGCTTCTTCTACATTTGCCTGATATTTTTTGACAATATGAGCTACGAGCCGGAGATTATGCTCGATCAGGATATGCTTGGCATTTAAGTCGCCCTCGGTATATTTTTGCAGGTAATACTGTTCTTCAGAAGCGGTCAGGGGAAGGGGGAAAGATTTCAAGAAATGCACCTCGAGACAGATTTGATATAGTTTATGATGGAAAATGAAAATTTGTGCTTTTCCCATGTGGAAAAGTGTGCTATACTGATGCTACTTCAGACAGGAAATTCTTCCGTCTGCAGGAGATCTGTTGTATCGGGCGGTATCCGCCGGAGAATCCAACGATTTTGATTGAGATTGATTGTTATTAATTGTTACCTGATTATCGAAAAAATCTATGAGTGACTGAACATGAAAATGTGAAAAAAAGTATAGTTCAGTTAGAAATGAGGTGTATGAATGGCATTTAGTTCAATTGCGTCTGCCTGTGTTCAGGGACTTCACATTGAAGTGATCCATGCAGAATCAGATGTCAGTAATGGTCTTCCGATGTTCCATATGGTGGGCTATCTTTCGTCGGAAGTGAAGGAGGCTGCTGAGCGGGTGCGGACTGCGATCCGTAACAGTGGATTTTCGCTTCCACCTAAGAAAATCGTAGTAAATCTGTCGCCGGCAACGGTGAAAAAGAAAGGAGCATCTTATGATCTTCCAATCGCATTATCTGTATTAGAAGCTGTTGGCAATCTTCCGGCAAAAGCGCTGGAGAGAGTTCTTGTAGCCGGGGAACTTAGTCTGGACGGGAAAGTACGTGAAGTAGAGGGAGTTCTGCCAATCGTTCTGGAGGCAAAGATGCAGGGATTTCACACATGTATTTTGCCCGAAAAAAATGTAAGAGAAGGGCGTCTTGTTCCGGGAATTCGTATTATAGGTGCCGGGACATTGGAACAATTGTGCCGGGATTTAAATAAGAAGGAAGGGTTAGGGGGAAAAATATCAGAGACGAAAGCAATCACTGAGTTTAAACAGATATGGGAACCGGAGATGTTATATGATGTGGATTACAGTGATATCTGTGGACAGGATATGGTGAAGCGGGCGGTTGAAGTTGCAGTAGCGGGTGGTCATAATCTGTTGCTTGTAGGTCCGCCGGGAAGCGGAAAATCCATGGTGGCAAAGCGAATCCCGACCATCTTACCGCCGATGCAGTTGGAAGAGAGTATGGAGGTGACAAAGATTTACAGCGTGGCAGGGATGGTAGACCGGGAACATCCGTTGATTACAAAACGTCCATTTCGAAGTGTACATCATACGGTAACGAGAGCAGCACTTATTGGTGGTGGTGTGATACCGAATCCAGGGGAAATCAGTCTTGCACATGGAGGTGTCTTATTTCTAGATGAACTGGCGGAATTCCATAAGCCAGTGCTGGAAGTTTTAAGACAACCTCTGGAGGAACATAAAATCCGGATTTCCAGAAACAGTGGATGTTATGAGTATCCGGCTGATTTTATGTTGATTGCGGCAATGAATCCGTGTCCTTGTGGAAATTATCCGGATTTGAACAAATGTAATTGTACAAAAACGCAGATTCAAAAATATCTGGGTCATGTAAGCCAGCCTTTTTTAGATCGTATGGATTTATGCGTAGAAGCTTCAAGGGTAGAATACGGGGAATTACACAAGACTGGAAAAGAGGAAAGATCAGCAGAAATACGTAACCGTGTCTGCACAGCGAGAAAAATCCAGGAGCAGCGTTATGAGGGGACCGATATCCGGACAAACTCCGGAATCGGAGTACGGCAGATGGAAGAATTTTGCCAAATTGGAGAAAAAGAAGAAAAACTGATGCGATGTGCATTTTCAACGATGAATCTGACTGCCCGGACTTATCATAAAGTATTGAAAGTCGCCAGAACGATCGCTGATCTGGACGGGGAAGAACAGATTGGATGCAGCCATCTGAAAGAGGCGCTTGGATACCGTATGCTGGATAAAAAATACTGGGGGAGGTAATGTGGGTGATTTATGAATACTGGTTTGCCAGGATGAAAAATATCTCTGATAATAAGAAGAAAAAACTAAGAGAGGCATATGGCTCTGCAAAAGAGATATATTATATAGAAGAAACTCAACTCAGATTACAGAATTTCCTGACAAAAAAGGATATAGAACAGCTGAAAATGGCGAGAAAGCAGAAAGATTTAGAAGAAAAATATTATAATATGGAAGAAAAAGGAATTGATTTTGTACCGTATTTTCAAAAAACATATCCGAGACGGTTGTCGGAGCTTGACGGTGCACCGTATGCGCTTTATGTAAAAGGGAAACTGCCGGAAGAAGACCGGCCTTCGGTAGCGATTATCGGAGCAAGAAGATGTAGTAATTACGGGGAAGGACAGGCGCTGGAATATGGGAAATGTCTGGCATCAGCCGGGGTACAGATTATCAGTGGTCTTGCACTTGGTATTGACGGGGCCGGACAACGGGGTGCGCTAAATGGAGGCGGAACAACTTATGGCGTGTTAGGCTGCGGTGTGGACATTTGTTATCCGAGAGAAAATATCGGTCTGTATATGGATATTCAGAGAGAAGGAGGGATAATTTCGGAGCAAATACCAGGAGAACCACCTATGTCATATCATTTTCCACTGAGAAATCGTATCATCAGTGGATTGGCAGATGTAGTGCTTGTGATGGAAGCGAAAGAAAAAAGCGGATCTTTGATTACCACAGATATGGCACTGGAACAGGGGAGGGACGTATATGCTCTTCCAGGGCCTGTCACAAGTACTCTTAGTCAGGGGTGCCACAGGCTGATCAGACAAGGTGCGGGCATATTGATCTCGCCGGAAGAATTCCTGAAAGAACTGCAGATTGAGGTTTCTGAAAACTCTACAGAATTATTAAAAAATGAAAAAATGCTTGAAACAACAGAAAAAGTGGTGTATAGTTGTCTCGATTTGTTCCCCAGAAATGTAAGTGAGATTCAGGTGAAGACCGGGCTTGATGCACGGATTCTTATGGAGACACTTATGACGCTGGAGATGGAAGGATATATAAAAGAAACGGCAAAGAATTATTATGTCAGAATGTCAGATGTGAGATGAAACATTTGCATTTGAACGAAAATAGTGTACGGGAATTTGCCCGATACAGATAACATGGAGGTTAGATACAGATATGGCACGATATCTCGTGATAGTGGAGTCACCGGCAAAGGTGAAAACAATCAAAAAGTTTCTGGGAAGTAATTATGTGGTGGCTGCGTCAAATGGACATGTCAGAGATCTTCCGAAAAGTCAGCTTGGTGTAGATGTGGAGAATGACTACGAACCGAAGTATATTACGATACGTGGAAAAGGTGAGATCCTTGCAAATCTCAGAAAAGAAGTGAAAAAAGCAGATAAAGTTTATCTCGCAACTGACCCGGACCGCGAAGGAGAGGCGATTTCCTGGCATCTGAGTAAAGCATTGAAACTGGAGAATAAGAAGGTTTATCGTATTAGCTTCAATGAGATCACCAAGAATGCGGTGAAGGCATCTCTTAAGAACCCGCGGGATATTGATATGGATCTGGTGGATGCACAGCAGGCGAGACGTGTGCTGGACCGTGTGGTTGGATACCGCATCAGTCCCCTCCTTTGGGCAAAAGTAAAGAGAGGTTTAAGTGCTGGTCGTGTGCAGTCTGTAGCGCTTCGCATTATAGCAGATCGTGAGGCGGAAATCGATGCATTTATTCCAGAGGAATACTGGACTCTGGATGCAGAGCTGAACGTAAAAGGTGAGAGAAAGCCTCTGATCGCGAAGTTCTACGGAACAGAGAAAGAGAAGATGACGATTGAGTCGAAAGAACACTTGAATAAGATTTTAAAGGAGCTTGATGGTGCGGACTATGAAGTGAGTGAGATCAAAAAAGGAGAGCGTACAAAAAAGGCACCGGTCCCATTTACGACAAGTACACTGCAGCAGGAAGCTTCCAAAGCTTTGAATTTTGCAACCTCCAAGACGATGCGTATTGCGCAGCAGCTTTATGAAGGAGTTGATGTCAAGGGAAGTGGAACCGTGGGTATTATCACATATCTTCGTACGGATTCTACCCGTATTTCCGAAGAGGCAGATGCGAATGTAAGAAGCTATATTGGAGAGCAGTATGGCAGTCAGTATGTGGCAGCAGAAGGCGCTAGGAAAAGTGGCAGTCAGAAGATTCAGGATGCTCATGAGGCAATTCGTCCGACGGATGTTACCCGTACTCCGGCTATGTTGAAGGATTCCTTGTCCCGTGACCAGTTCCGCCTGTATCAGCTGATCTGGAAACGTTTTGTTGCAAGCCGTATGATGCCTGCAGTTTATGAGACCACTTCTGTAAAAATCGCAGCAGGAAAATATCGTTTCAATGTTGCAACATCAAAGATTGCATTTGAAGGATTCCGTCTGATCTATACGGAGGCGGGAGAAGAAAAAGACGAGAAGGGTGTGCTTTTAAAGGGACTGGATGAGAACAGTGAACTTTCTCTGGAACAGTTTGACAGTAAGCAGCATTTTACACAGCCGCCGGCGCACTACACAGAGGCGTCTCTTGTAAAGACTTTGGAGGAGCTGGGAATCGGACGCCCAAGTACTTATGCACCGACAATTACATTGATTATAAATAGAAGATACGTTGCGAAGGAAAATAAAAACCTTTATATGACAGAACTTGGAGAAGTTGTTAATAATATAATGATGCATTCATTTCCAAGTATTGTGGATGTCAGTTTTACAGCAAATATGGAAAGTCTTCTGGACGGTGTTGCGGAAGGAAAAGTCAGATGGAAGACGATTATTGAAAATTTCTATCCGGATTTGGACGCAGCCGTGAAAAAAGCGGAAGAAGAACTGGAAGAGGTAAAAATCGAGGACGAAGTAACGGATGTAATCTGTGAAGAATGTGGCAGAAACATGGTTATCAAATATGGTCCACATGGACGATTTCTTGCATGCCCGGGCTTCCCGGAGTGTAGAAATACAAAGCCATATTTCGAGAAGATTGGTGTTCCATGCCCGAAATGTGGCAAGGAGCTTGTT
>OKRW01000139.1_pt1 | contig 72080 bp, 87 predicted proteins | sample 1601151 | NCBI WGS metagenome assembly OKRW01 (sample SAMEA3541471, study PRJEB24748) | human gut metagenome | biome: human gut; feature: human-associated habitat; material: faeces | place: China | collected 2012 | reverse complement strand
GTGGTGGTCCTTGGCGGCATTGCCACGGCCGAAGACGCGCTGGCATTCATCATGGCGGGCGCCACCGCTGTTCAGGTGGGCACAGCCAGTTTTGCAAACCCGCGCGCCTGCGAGGATGTGGCCCGCGGCATGGCCGCCTGGATGGACGAAAACGGCGTGAAAACGCTGGACGAGATACGCGGCGCGGCGCTGTAAAGTGCCTGCCGGAACAGAAAGGAAGAAAAACGATGAACGACAAGCTGGATATTTTGAAAGAGACGGGCGCTTTTCTGGAAGGGCATTTCCTGCTTTCTTCCGGGCGCCATTCCAACGCCTACTGCCAAATGGCAAAGCTGCAGCAGTACCCGGACAAGACCGTGCTGGCGCTGCTGGACGCATGGACGGACGAGATCGCGCAGGGACTGGCGGGCATGGTGCATATCTTCAACCCGCAGCTGATTTTGATCGGCGGCGGCGTATCTGCCCAGCAGAAGCTGCTCATCGAGCCTATCGCTGAAAAGGTGAAAGCATCCGTCATGCCCGCCTTTGCCGAAGGACTGGAAATTCGTGCCGCACAGCTGCACAACGATGCCGGGATGGTGGGCGCTGTGTACTACTTCCGGCAGACGATGGAAAAGGAGTGATTTGGTTATGAAAAAGCATATTCTCTGTCTGGGTGATTCCAACACCCACGGCTATTGCGCCGACCCCAACGACTGCGCCGACCACGGCATCCGCTTCAACGAGGACGAGCGCTGGACCTGCCGTCTGCAAAAGGCGCTGGGCGAGGAGTATCTGGTCACCGAGGAGGGGCTTTCCGGCCGCACCACCGTGTTCGTGGATCCGCTGCATGAGTCCATGGATGCGCTGAGCGTGGCCTACGCCCTGCTCAAGAGCCACGAGGTCATCGACCTGCTCATCATCATGCTGGGCACGAACGACGTCAAGGAGCGCTTTGGCGCAAACGCCGCCTGCATCGGCGCGGGCATGGAGCGGCTGCTGCTCAAGGCGAAGAGCGTGGATTGCTGGGGCGGCAAGGCACCCAACATTCTGGTGGTGGCACCGCCCTGCATCAAGGACGGCTTCCACGATGCCGTGATGGGTGCAGGCTGCGTGGAGAAATCCCGCGGGGTCGCCGAGCAGCTGCGCATCGTGGCCGAGCGGCAGGGCGTGCACTTTATGGACGCCGTCGAGTGCGAGTTCAACGAGGTGGACTTTATGCACCTGACCTGTAAGGGTCACGCCCGGCTGGCAGAGCTGCTGGGCGCAGAGGTGCCCAAGCTGGTCTGAGCAAAAAGAGGTCAGAGCGATCCCGGAAGGTCTGCGGACTTTCCGGGATCGCATTTTCATGTAAGCAGGGGAGAGAGCACGATTTCCGGGACAGCATGGAAAAGGCACGCGGCAAGCGCCGCTTTTTTCTGCCATACTGCCGCCTTTTTTGTTGACAAGGCACCGGCTTGCTATTATAATAGTGTAGTCAAAATGGCATTCCTGTGCGGCTTTGTGGCTGCGCGAAAGAAATACAGCTAATAACAAGGAGAGATTCTCAAATGGCACAAGAGATCAAGATGTCCGCTGCCGGTCTGAAGGCAATGCAGGAGGAGCTGGAATACCTCAAAACCGTCCGCCGCAAGGAGCTGGCTGAAGAGATCAAGGAAGCCCGCAGCCACGGCGACCTGTCTGAGAACAGCGAGTACGACGAGGCCAAGAATACGCAGGGTCTGGTGGAGAACCGCATCACCGAACTGGAGCAGACCATCAAGAACGCAGTTATAATCGACGAGAGCGAGCTGAGCGTGGATAACGTCTCCGTGGGTACCCACGTTACCATCCGCGAGACCGGCGAGGACGAAGCCGAGGAATACGATATCGTGGGTCGCACCGAGGCTGACGCCTTCAACGGCAAGATCAGCGATGAGAGCCCCGTAGGCCACGCCCTGATGGGCAAGGCTGTGGGCGATAAGGCCGAAGTGCTGCTGCCCACCGGCCAGACCGTGGTGTACACCGTGCTGGCCATCACCCATTCTGCAAACTAAGTAGGAGTAACCATGGAAGAGCAAAAGAGAAATCCCGCTGCGGGTCTGTCCGAGAGCGAGCAGGTACAGGTGCGCCGCCAGAAGCTGGCCGACCTGCAGGCCGCCGGCAACGACCCCTTTACCCTGACCAAGTTCCCGCAGGACGCGTATTCCGCCGACCTGAAGGAAGAATTTAAGGAACTGCCCAACGAGACCGACAGCGGCAAGCTGGTGGCACTGGCAGGCCGTATGATGTCCAAGCGCGTCATGGGCAAGGCCAGCTTTGCCCATCTGCGCGACGACAAGGGCGATATCCAGCTTTATGTCCGCCGCGACGAGCTGGGTGACGAGGCCTACGCCGCCTTTAAAAAGCTGGACGTGGGCGACATTATCGGCGTGAAGGGCGAGGTGTTCCGCACCAAGACCGGCGAGCTGAGCGTGCGCGCCACCGAGTTGACCCTGCTGGCAAAGAGCCTGCGCCCCCTGCCCGAAAAGTTCCACGGCCTGACCGATACCGAGATGCGTTACCGTCAGCGCTATGTGGACCTGATCGCAAACCCGGAGGTGAAGGACACCTTCATCAAGCGCAGCCGCATCCTGAAGGAGATCCGCGCTTATCTGGACGAGAAGGGCTTTTTGGAGGTGGATACCCCCATCCTGACCCCGTTCGAGATCGGCGCGTCCGCCCGCCCCTTCTACACCCACCACAACACCCTGAACATGGACATGGTCCTGCGCATTGAGACCGAGCTGTACCTCAAGCGCCTGATCGTGGGCGGCATGGACCGCGTGTATGAGGTTGGCCGCATCTTCCGCAACGAGGGCATGGACCCCAAGCATAACCCCGAGTTCACGACCATCGAGCTGTACCAAGCATTTACCGACTTCCACGGCATGATGGATCTGGTCGAGGAGATGTACAAGCGCCTGGCCCTCAAGGTCTGCGGCAGCCTGGAGATCACCTACCAGGGCAAGCAGATCGATATGGGTCACTGGGAACGCCTGACGATGGTCGAGGCCGTCAAGAAGTATTCCGGCGTTGACTTCAACGACTGGAAAACCGACGAGGATGCCATCGCTGCCGCCAAGGAGCATCATGTAGAGCTGCCCGAGGTTCCGACAAAGGGCGCGATTCTGGCCGAGTTCTTCGACGCCTTTGTCGAGGATAAGCTCATCCAGCCCACCTTCATCTATGACTACCCCGTCGAGATCAGCCCGCTGGCCAAACGCAAGCCCACCGACCCGGCCTTCACCGAGCGCTTTGAGTATTTCATCGACTGCACCGAGTACGGCAACGCATTCAGCGAGCTGAACGATCCCATCGACCAGAAGGCCCGCTTCGAGCGCCAGGTCGCTGAGCGCAAGGCCATTGAGCCTGACTGCAAGGCCCAGGTCGACTACGACTACGTCAACGCCCTTGAGTACGGCCTGCCCCCCACGGGCGGCCTCGGCTTCGGCGTTGATCGTCTCGTCATGCTGCTGACCGACAGCGCGTCGATCCGTGACGTGCTGCTGTTCCCCACGATGAAGCCGATTGACCAGTAAATTGTCAATTTGAGCACAAAAAAGCCTGAAATTTCTTGATGATACGAGAAATTTCGGGCTTTTTCTTTTGACGGGTTTCTAACTGAAATCATGCCATACGCCAATCTTACGCCAAACGATGTATAAACTTATGCAAGAGAAAAAGAGCGTTGTTCCCGTTTGGCATAAAATAAGAGCTGACGGGGGTAGATGTAGGTTTACGGTCTCTTGTAATAAGAACAGGCTTTAATTTTTAATAACGGTTACACCGTTTTCAGATGACTTAGAAAGAGTTTTACGCACTCTGCAAAATTCTTTCTAAAGCGTTTCTATATGTTATGTCCTGCTCCTTCGTTCGTTTGGATGCCCCTTTGGGGTGCTTTCCGGCACGGAGGAGCTTTTTGTTTTTGTGGCGGCGGAACAGCAGGCCGTCTATATTTTCGGGCGTATACTCTAAGCCGTTTTGGTTCAGCACACGGGCGCGGCGCGCTAGGCACATACTTGCCAGCCCGTAGTCCTGCGTAATAACAAGGTCGCCCGGGCATACGCGGTTCACCAGTGCAAAATCTACGCTGTCGGCACCTTTTTCAAAGGTCATGGTTTGTGCGCCGACGCGCTGAATTTGGTGGGCAGTATCGCATAGAATTAGCACAGGAACGTTATATTTTGCGGCTGTCTGAAGGGTCAAATCCACCACCGGGCAGCCATCGGCATCTATCAGAATCGTCATTACTCACTCTCCATAGTCCAGGCAAACGCCCTTGCCGTCCGCAGGTCGACATCTTTGAAGTGGCCGCCTGTGTTCCATTCCAACGTGCAGGCTGTGCCGCGCTGGGTCAGGGCGGTGTGCAGGGCGCGGATGTTGTCACCTACTGATGCCATAGTCTGGTTTTTGGTGTGCTCCTCGCGGTCACCAAGGCTGAGGTAAACGCGCTGCGTCTGAATAGGGCGTGCCGCCTCATGCTCCTGCCAACCGGGAAACCACACGGACGGCGAAGCGGCGGCTACGCCATACAGCGCATCGTTCTGCGTTGCTGCCCACAATGCAAACAGCCCTGCCAGCGAGTAGCCGCCCAAAACAACCTTGCAGTCTTCCTTTATAGAATACTGTCGACGGATGCTCGGCACAGCCTGCGCCAGCCATGCAAGCGTATCCCCTGCCCTGCCACCAAAGCCCTGCTTACCCCATACGGGCGGTGCAGGCCAAGGCGACAAATCGTCGTTCCAATTATTGACTTGGACAGCGGCCAGCAAAAATGGTTGTGTGGTTTGCCGATGTATGGCTTCAACTTCTCGTTCCATCCCTGCAAGGTCATGTTCATCCACCATTTGCAGCAGCAGGTATTCGGCGCTGGCAGTGCCGTAGATGCGGCAGGTTCTGTTTTGTATCTGCAATAATTGGTTATCCATAAAAATGACGATTCCTTTCCCTTGCATTATAATGCCTGTACACCAAAGAATCAAGATTGCGCCGGATGCACTGCCTTGAAAGTTTTTTGCTGCACTTGCATTACATCTGCACAACATCCGCGCAGTGATTGTATATACGTGTATAATCCCGCGTGTTACAATTAGTATGTTCAAAATAGGGTTCAGCCAAAAAGGTTGGACATTTTCCCCAGAGTCGTACCTGACTTTTTTCAGGCACGGCTCTTTTTGTTTTGGGCAATTTCTGATTTGGGAGGTTTTGCAGATGACCGTAATACGTCCGCCTTGACACAATGATTACTCAATAAAAAGTCGAATGCGCAAAAGAACGTATTGATTGCGTATTAGCGGCCTGTGGCTATGCTGCCGACAGTACCTAATACGTCTTGATGCGTCCTTAATGCGCAATAAGGATGGTGATTGTATTGAAAAACCGCGCAGCGATCTATCAGCGGGAAGCCGCTGAAATGCTGCATAACATTTCGCTGTATCCCGGTCTGACCGAAGGACAGCTCTGCCGCTTCTTTCCCGAAAAGGAAGTGACAGCAAAAACTTTGCTTGCCCATATGCTGAAAGAAGAGCGCATCTTCTGCGCCGAGAATGGTCGCTACTACGCAAATCAAGAAGCACAAAACGGCGCAGATAAAGACTTATCCCGCTGCGTCTGGGTTCTACTCGATTTTATAAATCAGGTGGAATACCACACTGTTGGAGAATTCCCGGCAGCGATCCTCTGTTTTGCAAATGGGGAGCTGTATGAGATCGTGCCTATCCCGCAGGGCAAAGAAGCCATGATCTGTCAGCTGCTGCGCCAACCGCAGAAAGATACCGGCAAGCGCATTGTGGTGGTCGATGATGTTGCCCAAATCGAGCTGTTGGATATTCCGCAGGTGGCCGGGTTCTGCACGGTGGCCGAAGATGGCACCGTCAGCTACTACAAAAAGGAGGCCGCGCTTGAATCCTGACGTACTTTTGAACCGTATCCGCCTGGAACAGCGCGGGCTCATCGACATCCACAAAAAGCTGTACGAGATGGAGCATTTTCTGCCTGTGCCAGATCCGATGCAGTTTGCAAAAACTGCCGAAAGCGCGGCACTCCTCAGCGAGAAAAGCACGGCGCATCTGCGCAATATGTTCTTTTCCGTATCCAACGAGCCGCCAATCTATTACTACCCCAAGGCAGCCGAAGTACAGGGCATCCGCGTGTGGGCAGATATCAACTACTTGCGTGTGCTGCTCCCCGCGCTGCTGCCGGATAAAAAGAAGCGCGATGGCTGTAAGTTTCTTTTGCTGCCGCTTCAGGCGGCACTGGTGCAAAGCGGAGCACTTCCCCACTTCTCCGACTGCGTGATTTGCGTGGAACATATCTACGACCACAACCTCCCAATCAAAGCGGTGCGGGATTATGACAATTTAGAGTTGAAAGCCGTCATAGATGTCATTGCCACGTTCTGCCTGACGGACGACACCGGGGCGCTGTGCGATTCTTTCCAGACGACCCGGTTTGGATATTCGTCCTCTACCGTGATAACGGTTATGCCAAAAAATTGCTTTTCGGCATGGCTGAACGCCCCAAAATCAGCTGAAAACCGACCTCCACTTTTTCCGAAAAATTCGTAAAAATCAGATACCTGTGCTTGAAAATGACTTTTCCGCGTCGTTGTAAGCTGTTTCACACACAAGACGGCGGCGACTTTCGCCGGAGTCAAAGAAGGCACGGTTAAATTCCGAGGTGATTTCTATTTCTTCTGCTTTTCCTATCCTGCCCGCGCAAGACAGCCTCTATTATGAACTTTTGGCGCTCACAGCCATCTGCGGCGAGGTTCCTTGTGCGTGTGCCGTCCGTCTTACTTCCAGCAAGAGTTACCGCAAAAAAATGGTGACGAGCCTGACACACGACAAGCTCCTGCGCATCTTTTCCAAAGATCATCTTCGCGGCTATCGGCTCGGTATCCGTGGCAAACGTCTTTTGCGGGAGCGAGCGCCAGAACGATTTCAATTTTATCTGTCAGGCCGCACCGACACCAATTCCATCAAGTCGTCCCCTGCCCGTCGTCTGCGGCTGCACCGTATTGCGCAAACCTATGTCACGATGCTGAATGCAGGCGCGGTGATCTACCGAGATGAAAAGCCGCCTGTATTTGTGCCGGGTGACAGCAGTCCTTGCCGCATTGAAGCACCCGCTTTTTATGATTCCCGCGAGATGAAAGAACGGGACCTTGAAATGGTAAAGGTCCACGGCTCCCGCATGGTAGGCTCGCTGCTGACCCAATCCCGCACCTTTGCTGTGTTCAACGGTATGGATGCTGTTCCAACCTTTGACACACAAATCGAACAGCGGGGAAAAATCATGCTACAAAACATCCGCTATACGCGAACCAGCGTAAGCCACACGCCTGATGGCATTCTGCTGTCCGATCAGTGGACGGTGATGACTACCCTGCTGGAAGATGCAAAGACCTACAAGAAAGAGCACTTCCTTTTTGGCGAGGGCTACGAACATTTCTACTTTCTCACCAACGACTACCACGGCGAGACGCTGCTGTGGCTGCTTTGTCACCCGGAGATTATCGGACAACTAAACGCCATGCTGCTGCAAGAACTTCAGCCGCCTTGTCGTAATGCTTTCATCGAGAACGATGCTCGCACAGATGCAGGCGCGCCAATTCTATTCTGCTATCTGCCAGATCTGCCGCGTCTGTTCCGATTCCTGTCTGCCTTGGAACTGCTGCAAATGAAGGGTGCCATCCTCTGCTTTGATTTCCAGGCAGACGCGCTGCGGTCTCTCTGCGGTGACAGGGTCGAGGTGCAGACCATCGACTTTGCTGAGTTCGAGAGGAGGTTTCTGACTTCACCATGAAACGTCCCTCAAAAAGATTACAGATTCTGTTGGCAGTCGCGCTGCTGCTCTATGCCTGCGGCTATGTAACGCCGTTTATCGGCAACTATGCTGTTTGGCAGAAAAACGGCGGTATGCTGGGCGGCACTTCCCCGCCGTTTCCCTCTTTGACGCCGCTGGCTTGCCTCAAAGGTATTTTGTGGTTTCCGTACAGCCTTTACTGTATGGCAGGCTGCGCAGCAGCAGTCACCGCGATTTTCCTGTATCGAAAGCTGTTCAGTCAAGATGCCTTAACGGACTCCGAGCGCAACTTCGATTTCTCTGCAAAAGGTACTTACGGCACATCCGGCTGGATGCAGCCGCGAGAAGTTCCCGCTGTGCTGGATATGGTTTCCGATTTGTCTCAGCACACAGGCACTGTGTTGGGGATGCTGAATGGAAAATATCTCTGCATCCCGGGGAAAACACGCATGAACGGCAATCTCGCCGTCTACGGTGCCAGCGGCTCGATGAAAACCCGCTCGTTCTGCATGAATCGTATCCTGCAAAGCGCCGCTCGCGGCGAGTCGCTGATTATCTGTGACCCCAAATCCGAACTCTACGAAAAATCCAGCGAATATATGCGGGATTTGGGGTACACTGTGAGGGTGTTCAACCTTGTCAGCCCCGAGAACTCCGACTCGTGGAACTGCCTGAAAGAAATTGAGGGGCAGGAACTGATGGCGCAGCTTTTCGTGGATGTCATCATTAAAAACACCAACGGCACCGGGAAAAGTGACCGTTTCTGGGACTCAGGAGAGATGAATCTGCTGAAAGCACTGGTCTTGTACGTTGACCTCACTTACCCGCCGGAACAGCGGAACATAGGCGAGGTGTACAACCTTATCACGCAATGCAGTGAAAGCCAGTTGGACAGCCTGTTTGATGTTCTGCCTCTGACCCACCCTGCCAAAGCGCCGTACAGCCTGTACCAGCGGGCTTCGGATTCGGTGCGCAGTGGTGTTATCAGCGGGCTGGGCAGCCGGTTGCAGGTGTTCCAATCGGAGCTTATCAAGAAAATCACTGCCTATGACGAAATCAGCCTTGAACTGCCGGGACAACAGCCTTGTGCGTATTACCTCGTCACCAGCGATCAGGACAGTACCTTTGATTTTCTGGCATCGCTGTTTCTGTCCTTTGCCTTTATCAAACTCGTACGCTATGCCGATGCCAATTGCCCCGGTGGGCGGCTTCCTGTGCCGGTCCATGTGCTGGGCGAGGAGCTGACCGCCTGCGGTACGATTTCCGAACTATCACGGCGCATCAGCGTCATCCGCTCCCGCAACATCTCTATGTCCTGCGTATTCCAGAATCTTGCCGGACTGCAAAACCGTTACCCACAGAACCAGTGGCAAGAGATTTTGGGCAACTGCGATGTGCAGCTTTTTCTCGGCTGCACGGATCAGCTGACCTCCGAGTATGTTTCCCAGCGCACCGGCATTGCCAGCGTGGCGGTTTCCAGTACCTCCAAGGCGCTAAGTACCCTGCGCGTCTCCGACTACACACCGCAGTACCGCGAAAGCAGCGGTGTCGGTAAGCGGCCGGTGCTGACACCGGATGAAGTGCTGCGCCTGCCGGTAGATGAAGCGCTCGTGATTCTGCGCGGACACAAAGTTCTGAAAGTCTACAAAATGGACTACTCCCTGCATCCGGCTTACAAGCAGCTGCGGGAATGCAAGGCATCTGCCCATATCCCGGAATGGCGGAAAGCCTTACCGGAAACACCCGAAGCTCCCCCGGCAGAAACATCTAAAGCATCGCCCAAGGTGCCGCCTAAACGCCGCGGTCGTCCCGCTAAATCAAAAACGGTGGTTGCCACCGACAAAGAATCCATCATAACAAAACCTGAAAACGAAAAGGAGATTCCTCATGGAAATGAACAATGACATTTTCACCCCCAATCTGCCGATTCCCGAACCTGTGAGTTTTGAGGATGCGCCCATTCCTATCCCTGTCGAAGAAGAAAAGCCTGCCGAGACTCCCCCGCCCCGCCGCAGACGCAAAGCAGATGCCCCAGTGCTGACCATTGAAAGCGGCGATGAAATTGAAACCGAGGACACCCGCGAAGCCGCCGCATGGCACGAGATCCACAACGCCTACCGCACACGGCGCATCCTCTCTGCACCGCTGGGCGGCATCGAGCAGACCGACAGCGGCAAGACGATTGCAGTCGTGGACTACAACGGCTTCCGCATCGTCATTCCTCTCAAAGAAATGATGGTCGCCCCCAGCGCTGCCAACAGTACCGACAGTATGGCCGTTCGCCAGATGAAGCTGCTGGGCAATATGCTGGGCGCAGAAATTGATTTTGTTATCCTCGGCATTGACTCCAAGAGCCGCAGTGTGGTCGCCAGCCGCCGCGAAGCCATGATGCGCAAACGCCAGCTTTTCTATTTCAGCCCAGATGCCAACGGTGAGTACCGCGTCCGGGAGGGGCGCGTTGTACAGGCCCGAGTCATTGCCGTTGCAGACAAGTCAATTCGCGTTGAGATTTTCGGCGTGGAGTGTTCCATCATGGCACGGGATCTGGCGTGGGATTGGATTGGAGATGCCCATGACCGCTTTGCTGTGGGCGACCAGATTCTTGTCCGTGTGACCGAGGTAAGCAAGACCTCACAGGAAGAACTGTCTGTCCACGCTGATGTCAAAAGCGTCACCGAGAACACCAGCCGCGAAGCCTTGAAACACTGCCGTGTGCAAAGCAAATATGCCGGTCGCGTGACCGATGTACATAAAGGCATCGTCTATGTGCGGCTTTCCAACGGGGTGAATGCCGTGGCCCACTCCTGCTATGACCGCCGTACGCCCGGCAAAAAGGACGATGTCAGCTTTGTGGTGACGAAGCTGGACGAGGAGCGAAGCATCGCCGTGGGCATTATTACCCGCATTATCCGTCAGAATCTGTAACCGATGAACCGTGGGCAGCCCCGGCGGCTGCCCAACTTTTTACATGAAAGGATTCGTAAAATGGCTGTTTTTCGCGTAGAGCGCATTAAGGACTATACCGTTATGAGCAATCATCATCTTCGCAATAAAAATCTGACGCTGAAAGCCAAGGGGCTGCTTTCACAGATGCTCTCTCTGCCGGACGACTGGGATTATACCCTCAAAGGGCTTGCCGCCATCAATAAGGAGAGCGTGGACGCTATTCGCACAGCCATTTGGGAACTGGAGGATGCCGGGTATGTGGTGCGTACCCGCGTCCGGGATGAGCGCGGCTGTCTGCGAGGCTGCGATTACTATGTCTATGAGTACCCGCAAACGCTCTCATCTGGCTCTGGCGGCAGTGCTGAATCCGTGCCGCCTATGCTGGAACCCCTTGCATCGGATTCTGCTGCACTGGGAAATCCCATGCAATTAAATAAAGAAATACAAAATAAAGAGAAACAAAATACTGATCCAATCTTATCCGAGGGCGAGTCCGTGCGGACAAAAGTCCGCGACAACATCGAACTGGACCTGCTTTGCTACAATCAGCCGGAGAGCGCCCCTGTGATGCAGGAGATCTACGAACTGGTCGTGGAAACGATCCAGCTTCGAGGCCCTGTACTTCGGCTAGGGAATAACCTGTTTCCGATGGCCTTGGTGCGGGAACGGCTGTTGCAGCTGACGAGCGAGCATATCCGCTTTGTCCTTGACGGCCTGCGCAATCTGCGCACAGACGTCAAAAACATCAAGAAATATCTTCTGACAATGCTGTTCAATGCGCCTGTCACACTGAACGGCAGAACCATGATGGATGTGAGAAAATCTGTCAACGACGGTTTTCGTCCGATGCTGGCGTAACTCCTTGAAGATATGAACAAATTGTAAAATTTGAAAAAGTGGTCGAAATTTTTTAATTTTTTCGTTCGAGATGACAGTAATAAGGGCAAATAGGTTTTTTCGGCCTATTTTGCAACAAATTGGAGGTGAAATTCTATGAAACAAGCTCGTATCCATTGCCCTTACTGCGGGTCACTTGCCACGCTGCGCCCGGCAAGCGTGATTCATGGCCTGTCCGATATTTCCGCAGGAACGTACCTGTACGTCTGCCGCCGCTGGCCTACCTGTGACGCTTACGTCACAGCTGACCGCTGCACGAAGCAGCCCCTCGGCACCCTTGCCAACGGAGATTTGCGGCACAAACGCATTCTTGCCCACCATGCACTGCACAGTGTACAGACGCAGCTTGGTATGAGTCGCGACCAGAGCTACCGCTGGCTGCAAACGCAGATGGGTCTGCCCGGAGATCAGGTACATATTGCCAAGTGCGGCGACTACCGCTGTGAGCAAATCATCCACATCTGCGAGAATGCGACTGCGAGGTGACGGCTATGAAATGCGTAAAACGGCTTACACTGCCCAACGGCGGTTGGTAGAAGAAAATCTGACCATCGTAGAGCGCGTCCTGCGGTTCGACATCAATGCCAATCCCTGCGTTGCCGGTCTTGGCTATGAGGACTTGTATCAAGAGGGCTGTGTCTGGCTCTGCAATGCAGCACTGACCTTCGACCCAGCGCGTGGCAGCTTTGCATCCTATGCCCGGCGGGTCGTACAGAATGGCCTTATCGGCTATTGCCGCAATGTTTTGAGTGAGTATCAGCACACTGTTTTGCTTGGTGATTTGGAGCCCGCTGTACTTACTGCCTTGGAAGTTCAAAACGCGATCTCAAGTCATACAAAGTGTGAGACTCCCCTGCTGCTTGTCGCTGCAGAATCTCAATACAGCGGCGTGACCCGCAAGGGCATCAATGCGCTGGCGTTGCAAGTCTCCGGCATACCGCTTACCGCAGTTGCCGTCCGCATGAGTGTCCCGCCCAACCACGTTTCGGCGTGGATCAGCCGTGCCATCCGCAAACTGCGAAACAACGAATCTTTTCTCTCATCTCTACACGAAAATTGAAATTTGGAGGAACCTTTATGAAAATGCTTTACACTGCCAATGGCCGCTATATCCGCTGCTGCACCGAGGAAGGCATCCGCCCGGTCATTATTGTCTGCGACAAAGAATACGAGGTCGATGTGCAGGAGTTTATGCTCTGGTCCATCCTCAACTGGCGCATCCTGCGGGAAGAAGAAATCGGCAGCTACTACGAGAAAATGGCGAGCAATACCAACGTCACCATCCACCGCAGCTGGCAGGACTGCGTGCAGCGCCTGCTGGTGCGTGGTCTCATTGTGGCCGGCACCAGTGATACAGAATATGATGCGCTGTATGATTTGCTTGCCTGCCGATTCATTATTCCCATCGGCGCGGCATGGCCGCTGCGGGTGCTGTCGTTCCTGAAACTGACATTTTTGGAGGGCATCTCATGGAAAATGACTCGCCGCCTGTTCCATGTGGATGCCCGCAGTTCCTGCGAGAAAAAGGTCATTCGCCTTGCCCGGCAGACTCCCCTCTCCTGCGCAGAGATCATCAAGTGCATTGAGATGGACATCCGCCGCTTAAAAGACGGCTACGATGTGCTGGATAAGCTGTACGGTGACAACGACCTGAACTGCGATAACTTCGCTCAGGCTGTTCGGGAGTACCGTTGCAGCCGCGAGGTCATCACAGCGGTGGCAAACCTTTATCTGCGGCAGCAGATTATGCTTGATACTTACTGATACGATAATTACCAAAATGAAAGCGGAAGATTCCCGCTGTTTTAAATGAGAATCTTCCGCTTTTTATTCATGTTATTGCTGTGGGACTTTTTCCATCAGATCATCTATACTGCAATGCAGGACACGTGCCAAGCGCAGCAAGGTTTCCCCTTGCGCCTTGTTAATGTCTTTCTGGCGTTGCTCATATTGCTGGATGGTGCGCACAGGGATTTCTGCCTGTCGTGCCAGTTCCGACTGGCTCATTTCGGCCAGTGTGCGCAGGCTCTTTAGGTTTGTTTCCGGCTTTGCTGCACGGTACAGTTCGTTCATCTTATCAGCAAACTGGCGAACGTCCATTTCATGGTAGGGCGTATACAGCATTCGCACCTTGGAAATCGGCACAGCCTGCTCAATTTCAGAGAAGCGCAGCCCGGTATCCCACTGGTAATATGCGATAGCCCAGCCCGTCCAGTATTCGGGACTGCGGTCATACGCATAGGATGCCTTGCGGACGGGTTCTGGCTCCCCCGCCTGTTCCAGTACCCTGCGGGCAAGTTCCACACCGGAAGTGCCTGCCAAAATAGTGCTATCACCGAGTTCAAAGCGATGGGAAATCTCGCTCATTAAAAACCAGTTCCATACTGTTTCCAGCGGATACTGTAAATCATTGACCATGTAGTCCAGCATACGCGCAAGACATTTTTGTGCAGCGGTAAGATAATTTTTATCGTAAGCGTGGATCACTGGGCTTCATCTCCTCGTCAAGGATGGTTGTAATGTAAAGATCGCCCCTTTGGCGGCGGTTCCGCTCTACATCAAAGTATTGGCGGCGGGCGGTCTGGTCACGGAACGCTTTCTTCTTATACCATTCTTTGGCGTCTGCTGTATCATAGCCCATAAATTTCAGCTGCTCAAAGGCTTTTCGGCTTTTCAGTACAAATTGCTGACCCAGTTTGCCAAGGCGCATAGCGTTACACAACTGGCGATACGAGATTGCACCGTTGATAAAGTCAGAGGCAAAGGAAAAGTAGCTGTCATCGGCGCGATATCCGATAATGACATCTGCCGTTTTGTAGTCCAGATGAAAGTTCTGTAAGAGATAATCCTTAGCTTCCGCCGCCAGCGGTGTGGACGCATCAAACTCACGGTTTTCAAGCAGAATCGTCAGCCAGTGCAGCATTGTATATTCCGGGGCATTCAAATCGAGAATCGTCAAACCGTCACATTCGATTTGATATTCATTTGCATAACCGTTGTGGTCAATACTTACGCCCCACTCTTTCGCCATGTTCGGGTTTTCGGTGCAGTAGAAGCCAACGCCATAGTCATTGTAGGGCTTTCCATAGCCATATTGGGGCTTTTCAATAATGTGATTCGAGCCGTGATAAATCGTCTTTTTCATCAGACCACCTCCTCATTGCAATTATACTCCTGCGGGAGTATAATTGCAAGTGTGATATTGTCGTTGTGCAGGTGTCCACACAAAATCCATTATTGACAACCACAAGATATAGTATTATAATGGCAATGTAGATGATTTTTATGCTATATAAGCATACGCTGTTATTTTCGTAATCGGTGCCGGTAGTAGATGGCATTGCGCTGAATTGGGCGCGGTGTTTTCCCTGCCGGCACTTTTTTATATAGATATTTCCTGCCGTTGGCAGAAAGGAGTGAACCAAGAATCCATCCGCATCCCGCATGGCCGCCGAACAGTGGCCGCACCTTGGGCTGCATCAAGTGTTCAGAACGGACACCTGATGCAGCCCTTTTTGTTTTGTGAAAGGACGGTAATCGACAATGAAATCTGACAATGCCATCCGGAACAGCACAAGCATCTTCGTGGGCATCATTGTAGCCATCGCCGCGTTTGTGCGCGGCGCACTGCTGCTGCCGCTTCTGCTTGTCGCCTGCTCCGTCTGGGGGCTGTATGTGCTGCAGCACCTGCGGGGCAGCCTCACGGCAGTCCCCAAGAAGAAAGCAAAGGCTCCCCGCCGCGCCAAGTTTGTGGTGCCGGACATCGAGGATGAACCTCTCAGCGACATTCTGCTGCTTCATGTGAACCAACGCGTCACCGCTGCACTTCGAACAGCAGGCAGCAACATCACATGGGAATGGGCCACCGAAGATCCGCTTGCCATCGTCAAAGAAGGCGGACGCTGCCTGATCCGCGTTCACGGGTTGGACGGTTTTGAGAGTGCCGAAGTCGTGCTGGACAAGCAGGCGCATCTGCGGTGCGAGTTGATCAACACTGTACCGCTGCGCCCGAACCCCACAACAGCCTCACCCGAAAAGCCGCGCATCCCCGCCGAGACTCCCCCGCTGTCCAACCCGCGCATTTGGTACGAGACCGAGGGTCGCGCAGCGTTGGAGGGCATTGTGGCTGACCTCAGTTCTCGCGGGCATCACTCGATGACCGTGCAGGAGGACGGTCACATCCAGCTTGCGGACGGCAGCACATCGGTGCTCCCGGAGTTGCACGGTTTCCCACCAGTTGGATGCTGGGAAAAGCTTAAACAGGTCTTTGCAGGAGATGGGCTGGCCGCCGAGGAAACTTCCGGCAAGCTTGTTCTCTCGTGGTGAGGAGGTTTCACGTATGAAATCCGGTGTATCTTTACAGCAGATGCTGACCGAAGTAAAGCGGCAGAGCGAGTCCAAGGAGGACTACCTCATTGCCCCCAATCGCCTGCGGATGGAATCCTACGGTAAAGAAATGTTTCTGCACCTGTCAGACGACAGCGGCACCGAGCTGATCGAACCCATGACTATTACCGGCATCGCGCATCGGCAGATCGGCACGCACCTGCGCATCCCCGCCGCCTACTATGACCGTATGCGGGAGGAACGCCCCGATTTGCTGGCCTACAATGCTAACACATGGTTCAAGCAGGAAAACAGCCAACGTATGCTGCGCACCTTGGACGGCTCCGCCCGCGCGTACCTGAGCAATCGCTATCGCCGCATCGACAATATCGACATTGCCGGCGTGACGCTGCCGATTCTCGGCGGGCTGCCTGACATCCGCTTTGAAAGCTGCCAAATCACCGAAAGCCGTATGTACATCAAAGCCGTGAACCCCCGCTTGCAGGCGGAGGTTTCCCCCGGCGACATTGTGCAGGCCGGGGTCATCATCAGCAACAGCGAGGTCGGGCTTGGCTCTGTCAGCATCCAGCCGCTGATCTATCGGCTGGTGTGCAGCAACGGCATGGTCGTGAATGAAGCCGCAGCTCGTCGCAACCACGTAGGCCGTGTTACCGACAGCGAGGAAAATTTCAGCGTCTACTCTCAAGCAACCTTGGACGCCGAGGACAAAGCCTTTGTCATGAAAATTCAGGACACCGTGCGCGCCGCCGTGGAAGAAGCGCGGTTTTCGCAGATCGTCGGCAAAATGCAGGAGGCAAAAGCCGCACAGATGGACACCCATGATGTGCCGGCTGTCGTCAAACTTGCCAGCAAAGAGTTTCACATTACCGACAGCGAGAGTACCGGCGTGTTACAGCGGCTGATTGAATCCAACGATCTGACGCTGTACGGTTTATCCAACGCCGTGACCCGCCACAGTCAGGATGTGGAAAGCTATGACCGTGCCAGTGAACTGGAAAGCATCGGTTACAGTATTTTGACCATGCCTGCCCAGCAGTGGTCGAGAATCAACAGGGCAGCCGCTTGATGCTGCCCCACATACAGGAGGATTTTTCTATGTCTATGATGAATGCTAACGCCACAGCCACCACCGCCATGACCGCCAACGAACCGCTGGATTTTGTGCTGCCCGAAATGGGCGATGCCGATTTCAGCAGCGAGGAACTTGCCGAGGATAGGGACGGCTTTACGATGTCCTTTCCCCGCATCAAGATTCCCGCAGGCGGCGTGCTGCAGTTTGAATTGCCTACCGGCGACCCGCAGCACCCGGATTACAGCCCCACTCTCACCGGCGTGATTTTGTACAACCATGCAAGCTGCGCCTACTGGCCGGAGGGTGACGAGTACAACGACGATGTACCGCCGCTTTGCTCCTCGGTGGACGGCAAACAGGGCTACGGTGAACCCGGTGGCACCTGTGCGACCTGTACGTTGAGCCAGTTTGGCAGCGCCAGCAACGGCCGCGGCAAAGCCTGCAAGAACATGCGTGTGCTGTATCTGCTGCGCAGTGGGGAGTTTATGCCGCTGGCAATCAATCTCTCGCCCACCAGCATCAGCCCGTTCCGCGAGTTTTTGAATCAGGGCTTTGTTTTCCGCAACCGCGCCACTTATGGCAGCCTTGTGGAGATTGGCCTCAAACGCCAGACGAACCCGGAGGGCAAGGATTACAGCGTTGCCACGTTCAAGCGGCTTGGTGACTTCCACGGTGACCAGCTTGCTGCTGTGCGCAAGTACGCCTTGGGCTTCCGTGAGCAGATTCGCGGAATGAACCGCCAGCGCATCGAAGCGAAACGGGAACAAGATGATGGTCTTTGCGAGATGGAGAGTTACACCGCCGCCCCTGCGGCCGCCGATGACAGCTTCTGCATCGGTGCTACGGTGAACGGCGACACGCAGCCGCTGCCCGCTTGATAGTTTATGAAGGAGGTGCTTTATGCACGATATTCCGTTGAATGAAACCCAGCGCATTTTTGCCGATAAAAACCACAACCTTGTCTACAAGTTCCTGCACGAGAAGAATCTGCCCGCCAGCGAGTATTATGACATCGTCATTTTCGGCTACTTGCGGGCCGTGCAGCGGTATCTGGCCGACCCGAACCTTGCAGGTTATTCCTTTTCCACGGTTGCGTGGCGGGCGATGGAGGGCGAAGTTGTCAATACCCACCGCACCGACAAGCGCCGTTTTCGCGTGATCCGCTTCGTCCGACCCCGACAGTCTTACACGGGGCATTTGACCTGGCGCTCTACGCCGACAGTCACTGATGAAGAAGCGCTGCGTGAAAGTGAGGTGGCACTGCTCCTGCATGCCCTCGCCAAGCGGGTAACGCCCCAGCAGATGGAAATTATCCGTCTGCGCACCAAGGGCTACCAGACGAACGAGATTGCGCAGATGCAGAACACCTCGCTGTACCATGTGAACACGCTGTTGGATAATGCGCGGTTCATCGTGGTGGAACTGTGCAGAGATGCCTGAGAGGAGGCAAGGACAGAATGAAAAAGCGGAAGTTGGAGCTTTACATTACCGGTAAACTCATGTCCGCATTGATGGTGGGCAGACCCGCCATCTTCAGTACGGGCGGCGAGATGTACCATACGGCTCCTGTGGTGAAGATCCACGAGACGGAAACACAGGAGATTCACTTTGAGACATCTACCACTCACTACTACATCAAGTCCCGCCCTTTTGTACTCGCGGTCCTCAACCCGCGCCGACAAACGCTGGCCGCGTGTGCGTAAAGGGTTGAATGTTCACAGAATGATTTGATGATAGCCGTGGCGGCGCTTTGCTGCCACGGCTTCTTTTGACGGAATAAGAGGTGAAATTGACTATGTATGAAGAGAAAGTACGCAGATTCAAATGTTATTACTGCCCGGACTGCAAACTCTACGCCGGGTCTGAAACGAAAATAGTTCACGATCGGCGCATGAAACCGAACACGAAATACTGCACCGGCGGCAAAAAGATCATCATCTTTCGCTCTGATGACCCCAAGGTAAATGTACCGAAATGGTGTCCTAAGCTGCGTGTGCCGCCCACATTGCGGATTTACCACTTCCGTTCACCGGAAATCGAGGCAGGAGAGAGCATGCTTGCGGCCAACGGAATCTCGTTTTTCCCATACCCCAGCCGCTATGCAGTGCGGTATGAGGGAGAGTCACCTTATACGGCGATGGAATTTGCAAAGCAAACCAAGAGACACTCTTTGGCGGAGCTGATTTCTATACAGTTGCAGCCCTATGAGATTTTGGAAATCGACGATGGCATCCGTCCATACTGTTTCCTTGTGGAACGTCTCGGTCATGTGCGGTGCATCCGCTTCAAAAGCGATATTGCACGCGAAAACAAATATGATGGTTAACTTGATTTTGTTGGGACTTCGCAGCCTTACCAGTTATAGTTACTTGTAAGATCGTCAATTTTTGTTATCATTTCGCCTGCACAACTGTCAATAGTCCGCATGATGTAAACGCCATAAGTTCCAATCAAGAGTAAATATCAAGTTATTTTTCCAGTAAAAGTGGCCACTCATCATATGAGCGGCCACAATGTTATAAAAGTCTCTTTTTACAAATGCCGATTAATGCCCGGATGTTGCTTTGCAAAAAAATTGAAAAGACTTTGATTTTAAAATGAAAAAGAAATAGCAGGATTTCCGCTCAAATTTTAATAACAAAAAAGGCGTTTTAGAGGTATTTAAACACTTCTAAAACGCCTTTTTTGTTTCCCGCTTATTGTTTAGTTTTTCGGTTTCCGTGCTGTTCTAAGATTAGGTCTTTGCCCGTTTTGCGCTGCCGAGAAGGCACTCGTTCCAGAAGATCACTTACATCACAGTCGAGAGCTTCGCAAATGCGATCCATGTGCTCGTAACTGATGTGCTCCGCCAGTTCGTTATAGTAGGCGGAAATGGTCGACGGACGGATGCCTGTTTCTCGTGCAAGTCGCGCCTGTGTCCAGCGTCTTTCACCTAACAAGCGGGAGAGATGATTTTTTATCACCTTATCGCCCCTGCGACCATTCTAAAATAATCTTTAGCGGGGCGTCTTCATTTTGGTAGGATATAACGCTTTCCGTTATAATTCATAGTTGCGAACAAGGACTTCTTTGTAGCCGTCCACACTTTGCGCAGACAGCGTATTACGCCGCGAAACAGGCTCAATAATGCAGTCGGCATACAACTCCCGCACCTGTGGGCAATCATTGTAGGACAGCAGGAAGCGGCCCTTGATGTTGTGCAGCGCATCGGCCAGCCGCTTATGGTCGCTTTCTTGAAACCGTGCGCGGTAGTATTTTTCGGTTTCAACATACGGAGGATCGCAGTAGAATAAGGCGTTTTCCCGGTCATAAGTCTTAATCAAATGCTCAAAGTCAAGGTTTTCGATTATGACCCGGCGTAGCCTCTCCTGCACCGCAGGAAACGATGCAGAAATGTTGCGGACGCCTTTCGGCGCAGTTGCGAATGTTCGACGGTCTGTTCCAAAGCTGGCCTTAATAAGGTATAGACTGCGTGCCGCTCGCTGTATGTCAGTCAACCCGCGCACCTGCTCCTGTGCCCGACAGTCAAAGAACACTTCCCGCGCATCTGGGAGCATATCAAGTTCATGCTGCAGGGCGTCCGGGTGGTACTTGATGCAGCGGTAGATGTTGACAAGTTCCGCGTCATAGTCATTGAACACTTCCATGACTTTGCTGCTCGGCTCACGGCCAAACAGTACCCAGCCTGCGCCGCCGAACACCTCAATATAGCGTCCGATGTCCGCAGGCATACGCTGCAGAATCTCATTGCGCAGGGCACGCTTGCCGCCAATCCATCCGATAAAACTATTCATGCAAATCATCCTTTCCGGGGCGAAAAGGTGATTTTATGGGGGAAAACTACGACTTTTTTTCATTCTGCGTTCCAAAATAGAACGCAACGACCATTGTTGCGATGGTGAGAAACTTGTCCGGCTCGACGCTTCCGTTGAGAGACAGCACGGCCAGCACAACGATAATAACCAACGTGACGATGGTTTTCACCTTCAACAGCGCAGTGAGGGCTTCAAAAAGTTGCTTCATAAAAGGCCTCCTTTATGCCCAGTGACTCGTGTAGAGTTTCGCGTCAGTCAGCTTGCGTTCCTTGCAAACCGCCAGCACAGCGTCTGCAACAGCCTGCACCACGCTGCGGATGCAGATGATCTGCAAGTGATTCTCAGCATTAGTGTAGCTGTCTGCCGTCGTGCCGTGTTCCTTGCAGACCGCAACAACTGCGGCGGCATCGCCACTGCTGACAGGGCCAACAGTGATGTTCTGCAAAAGAGAAGTGGCAGCTTTTTCGCTGTTGGCAGGGATTTCGGCAGGCTTGTCCGCTGCCGGAGCAGCGCCATAGATGCCTGCCTTGTTGGGGATGGCTGCATAGGCCGTAGGGTCAAGCCCCTTGCCGCTGGCCGTGGCTCGTACTTCAAAATGACAGTGCGGGTGCGTGCCCTCTGCATTGCCTGTCTCGCCCATGATGGCAAGCTGCTGGCCGCTGATGACGCGATCACCGACATCGACAAGCAAGCGGGAGCAATGGCAGAAGTACATGAAATTGACCGCATCGGGGGTCTGGTCGGCATCAAGCTGGACACAAACATAATACCCCCACTCCCATGTTCTGTCGGAATGGTCGGTCACGATACGCGCCCGCGTCACACGGCCTTTGATGGGCTTCTGCGTGCCGTCGGGCATCTCATAGTACGGCATGAGGATAATGTCGCTGTCGACGCCCACGATGTCCATGCCGCCGTGCCATGTCTTTCCGCCGCCGCGTGTCATGCCGTAGCAGCCATAGCTGTACTTGATCTGCACGCGGCCATCAAAAATGCTTTTTCCCATAGAGTGTACCTCATTTTTGTGCAAAGAAAAGAGCACCCCTTGCAGGGTGCTCGCGGATACATGATTTACAGCAAAGCCGCCGTTTTTTCCCGCCAGACGGCAGGAACTTGTTCCAGCGTCGTGCGGCCCATGCGGATTTGTGTCGCGTAAAATTTAGCCATTGTATACCACCTCCGCCAAATCATAAACGGCTGCCTCAAGGGCATCCAGACGGTCAGAGGCAGTCACAGGCTCAGCCTCGCGCGGCGGCTGATAGTCCCACCACGAATCGAAGTCCGCCGTGACTTCTTCCTCGGTGACTGCGAACGCAACGCGAATCTGGCGCTCATCGCAGTTCCAGACCGTCTGCTTGTTGCCCTCTTCGTCGGTGATTTTCTCGGACGCAATATCCTTGCGCAGGATAATGTCCGTCGCGCCATTCAGTGCGAACACCTGCACGGCAGCGGGCTTTTTAACATACTGCTCCATGCGTTTGCTCCTTTAACAGTAACTGTTTACTATGCCACGATACAGAACGTTTCGCGGCGCGGATAATTTTATAGACGTTGTACTTCTGGCAAAAGCCACGGCTGTCGCTGTGCTTGATTTCGCCCCACTGACTCATAATGCGCTGTGCTCTCCACCACGGCACATACCCCAAAGCATCCAGATCGCGCTGGGCACGCAGGATTGCCCGCCGCAGTTTGACAAAGTTGCGGCCTCGGATGATGGTATAAGTGCGGCGTACCACATAGCCCATCATATCAAGACCCGGCGTGCGCTGATGGCTGCCAGCCTTGCGGCGCTTGTTCTGTTGGCGCTCGGCATCAAAGGACGCAAAGTGGATAATATCCCACGCACTCTTGATTGTCAGCCCCAGCGTCTCCTTTGCCCATCTGGTGGTGTCCTTCATCACTTTTGTAAGGTTGGATATGCGCCCATACACAGTGATGTCGTCGGCATAGCAGCAGATGGCAAGGATCATCTTGAACGACTTCCCACGCCGCACCTTGCGATGGGAGAGGATGTACCGCAGCACATAACTCATAACATAATTGAACAGCCAGCAAGGCAGATACCCGCCAATTAGCAGAACACCGTCCGGGTAGTTTGCCATGACGGCCTCCACAAGCCACAGCAAGGGCTTATTCTTTCCGATGTCGCGGCGCAGAAGATTCATAACGCATTCGACTGTCGTGGAAGGATAAGCCTTTTTAACGTCGCATTTTGCGGCATCGGTCTTGTTATGGAGCATCCGGCGAAGGATGCGTTCGTTCTGCCGCTTCCCGGCAATCTGTCCCTTTCCAGGCAGACTTCCATACTGGATCGGCAGCAGCTTTGCGCGGAAGAGCGGGTCGAGCGCTCCCTTTGCAATATATTCAAAAATCTGCTGCCACGGACTTTCCTCGCAGATGTTGCGCAGCTTCCCGTTTTCCCGCAGTTGGAACTGACGCACAGGCTCAAACGAAACGCTGCGCGCCAGAATGTCGGCATGAGCCTGCTCGGCCACGGCGTCAATGGCCGTTAGGCTTTTGTTGCAAGTACAATTTCGGATTTCTTCACGCAGTTCGGCCCGCGTGATTTTCCCGGTAGATACTAATAAATTTTGGAATCTTCTCTTTGACCGCTTGCCAGTGAAGCACAGATGCACCTGCTCCTTGATAAAATCAAGGTTTTCGATGTTCACCTCTGCTGGCTTGCAGTACGTTTTCACCAGTAAATCCTCCTTTGATTTGTGTCGTCGGCGGCGTCCGCTCTCGCTACTAGCCCCCGCTGGTTTCAAACACAATTTTCCCGATATGGGCGGATTATACGGTGCAGTATATAATGTATGGTGTAATCGACAAATCAGCCACGCCAGCCGAGCCATTCCAATTCCTATTGCCCGTTGTATTGTTAGAATTAGCCGCCGCGAGCGAGGCATTGCCATTGTTATTAAGGTTGCAGCAACGCCACGAGGCCCGCACGCCGGAGGTTGCAAGCCCCACATAAAAGCCTGCCTTAACACCTGTTCCACTGCCTGCCGTAGTAGATACTTTAGCAGGCCACAGAACGCCTTTATCCTTGCTTACAGCGGTATCCTCGATATACCGCCAGCCGTCTTTTTCACTGGCGGCAAAAGTCAGCGTCAAGTCCTCCTGCTTCGTGTAGTCTGCTGTGATAGAACCTGTCGTGACCTTGCTCTGGTCGTGGCAGGTATACAGGTCAAGGGTATAATTTCCGTCAGCATCTTTGCCCCACTGCATGAACTCATCCGCGAGGATCAGATACGAGCCATTTTGGAACTCCGTGCGCTGGATAAGGCCCGGTTCCTTGCCACTTGTCGGGCTGTATCGGCTGCCATCATAGCCCTGCACAGTATCGTTCCAGCCGCTCCAATAGGGCATCGTGGAGATGTAGGTGACGCCCGCTTCGGTGTCAAAGGCGGTGTCCGTCTCGATGTTGACCGCCTTGTAGGCTGTGCCGCCGATGGTGACATCCGTGATACTGGCAATGCGTTTGTTTTTCGCCAGCTTGTACATGCTGGCAACGCCGCGATCCGCGCTCGTGCCTGTACCCTTATCGCCGATAATGACGCTCGACCCGACAAACAGGTTGGCCGCCTGCGCTGCCGTCAGCAGGACACGCTTCACGCCGGATTCTCCGGCAGCCGCAGTATACTGATAATTGTACCCGGTGCAGCCCTCAATCGTACCGCTGTTGCCCTTGCGGGCGTATTTCAGCCGGATCATGGCAAGTTGCCATTTGAGCAGTCTGCCGGATGCGCCCGCATACTGTGCGCCGCGCTTGCGCCACAGACCCACATTGTCGCTGTGGCTGGAATAGTTGATGGGCGGGCGGCCACTGCCGCAGCCGATGAGGCCGTCGCTGTCAAATCCGGCAGCATACTTCGGGTTTGCAATGTAGCCGTAGACAGTGCCGTTTTTATCCGTACCCTGCGGCCACATTTCATACCCGGTGCTGGGGTGGCAGCGCATTTTGAAATAGCGATAACCGCCCTCATCCCATTCTTTCGTGTAGGTGTTCTTCTGCAGCACCCAGCACAGGTGCTTGCTCCGGCGCACATCGTCATAGCTATCGATGAACTCGACGGCATAGATCGTGTGCGTGCCGTCCGCATTTTTCTCGGCGGCAACTTCCAGCGCCCAGAACTGCGGCAGTTTGGCGAAGTCGTCACGGTTGGCCGCAGCCTCGGTGCTGGGCGTGCAGACAAGGCCGACGCTGTCATCGGTTGCCTCGCCGATGGCGCTCTGGCTGGTAGCAAACAGAGGTTCTTTCGTGCCATGAACGCGGTTGTCGTCCAGAACTGTGCCGAACCAGCGCCCGCACAGTTCATTGCGCGTCGTCACGCCCTCCTTCCAGCAGATGTTCCACCAGTCCACGAAGAGTGTATTGACTTCCTCAACGCTTTTGGCCGCGCGAACGAGGCTGCCATAAAGGCGGTCAATGGCCGCTGCGTTTCCGCTGGCAATGATGCTGGCTTTCTGCACGGCCACGAGTTCCCGCAGCGTGCTGTCGCGGGGAAGATTAACAGTTTCTGCCATGATAAAAACTCCTTTAAACGGTGTTTAAATTAGTCGGCCACGACGGCATCCAAGCCGCCGTCAGTGTCGTTGATGACGAAAGTGACGCGCTGCACATCCTGTTTTTTGGCAAGTGCCGCAAAGATTACCTTATTCTGGACAGGACTGGCGCTGGTGTCGCTCAGTGCATCATCCACGATCACACGGCCCGCCAACTCCTGCGCCGTATCGCGGGCGGCGGCAGCCTGCTCCGCAGAGGTCTTGGCTGCCGATTCGCTGTTGGCTGCGTTGCCCGCGCTCTTCTCGGCAGCCTTCTGCGCGTTTTGCGCCGCAGTTTTGGCGGTGTCCGCATTTTTTGCCGCCGTTTCGGCTGTCTGGGCTTTGGTCGAGACGTCCTTCTGGATGTTTTGCATCTCCGTCAGCTTCTCGGCGACGCCCTCATTTACAACTTTGGCGGCAGCGTCGCCAGCGGTTTTTGCAGCGCTCGCGGCAGCAGAGGCGCTGGAGGCCGCGGCGCTTGCCAAGCCGGCAGCTGCCGATGCGCTGCCGCTCGCAGCATCACGAGCACTCTCGGCAGCCTCCTGCGCATCTTTCGCAGCTTCGGCGTTGGCTTTTGCCTGTGACGCCTCCTGCTGCAACTGTGCGGCCAAATCATAACCGCCGATGTCCTCAACGGTAGCTTCCAGTCCGGCATTGACAATGCCCGTACCGATGCGGCTGTGCCACTCGTTCAATATTTCGGCCAAACTGTTCGTGCGTTTGGCGCAAACGGAAAACTTGAGTTCGCCTTTAAAGGCCATCGGGGCCGCGCCGACCACCCAGTCAAACTCAATTCCTGTTGCATCCGCGACAATGCTGTCAATCAAATCGGCGCAGGGCTTCTTTGCCGCATTTTCACAAGAAACCTTCCACGCAAACCCATCCGCGAGGTCTACGCCCTTATAGGTGCGGCCCTCAATTCGGAAGTGTTTCCTTTCGATTTTTCGCTCGCCAGCGACGCCGAAGTTGATCTCCGAGTCCGGCACTTTAATTTCGCGGGTTGCGGCGTTGATAATAATAGTTTCTGCCATACCTTTAGTTCCCTCAGTAATACAGCAATGTAATATCCCGCATAGGGTATCCACCAGAAGCATTTTTTACATATATAGTGTTTCCTGCAATGCGGATACTTTCAATAACATTTGAGGAGGCATCACCAGAGGCACGGCCAAGGCCAGCAACACCAACCAATGTTCCGCCTGTAAGCGTGTAATGCCATTCCATACCGGGATACTCATGCGGCCAATCAGATACACGCAGCGCCATAGTTTTTAGCGCTGCGGCGCTTACGCTGCCATCGCCCGCATGACGCCCAGGCGGAATTGTAACTTTACCGCCAGGTACGATTTGTGCGCTCCAGTTTCCTCTGTCCACAATACTCCCGGCCACATGGAGGCCTTTGGACGATGATGCCGCAGTTCCTTGCATAATGTCAGAAGCCGAAGCATCTCCCAGCAACGATGCAACCGCTTCCAAACCGCCCTCCGTATAGCCGTTTGCTTTATACATATAAAGCTTTCCGTTTTCCAACGTCAGTTTGTCGGCGTCCGGCCAGCTTCCGTTATTGCGCATTGTACCTTTTTGCAGCGTTTTGCTTCCGGCATAGAACGGCACTCCATCCAGCACCTGCGAGGCTTTGGCGGTGGCCCGTGCCAACTTGCCGGAGGATAATCCACCGCCGCCATTAAAATTTAACTGTTGCCCATCAAAGGTAAAGATTGCCCAGCGTCCGGCCACAATAGTGTCACCATCCACGGCATCCGCACCGCAATAGGCGGGCACTGTCGTGCCGTTAACCGTCCATGTGTCGCCGCTGGCCCATGCTGCGGGAATTTTGCAGCGTCCAACAGCGCCCGATCCAGTCAGCTGATACACTTTGCCTTCTTTTTTACAGGTATACAGCTGCACTGTCACATTGACAGCACCGAGTTCCGCAGGATCATATTCTGCAAAGGCTTTCGCCACACGGTTTTCCAGATCGTTCATCGTGGTGGCATCAAAGGCGTCACCCTCTTCCATGACAAGACCTTCTGCGCGGGAGACTTCATACTCATTGTCGTTTTCCGTAGGAGTCAACCTACGGCGGGCAGGATGCTCGCTCTGGCGGTCATTCCACACTTTCTTCTCAAACATTAAATCACTCCAATCTCTTGTCCGGCGCAAATTTCTCCGGCGTACTGCTTTACGCTGTTGCGCTGCCACAGTTCGTGCAGACTCCACAACACCTGCTCCATGTCATTGATGGCGCTGTACAGCGTGCTCGGCGCTGTGGGAATGTTCGGTGTACCGGGCAGCGTGTAGTATGCAGCCCGCACAGTGGCGAGGTTGTCCAAAATACGCTGCATCTGAGCGCGGGTCAGCAGCCCCAGCGACGTCCATGTGCGGGTGTCGATCTCTACGCCCAGAAGCTGCGCCATGTGGGCGGTGTTGCCCTCGATGCGATTTAGCAGTTCTGCCGTGATATAACACTTTTCCGCTCCTGCTGCCACATCGGCGGCAGTTCGGTCATAAACAGGCGTCTGCCACATTAGATGAAACTCCTTTCGCCTGCGTGGATTTCTTCGCCCGCATAGGCTGCGGCATTGTTGGACAGCTTACGGCCCACAATCTTCGCGTCGGCCAGAAAGCCGCCAGTCAAATCAAATTCCAACTTCGTAACAACACCGCGCACCATTTCACCGCCGAAACTCTCCACGATCAGACGGTCAGCCAGCTTCTCATCCCCGGCGACCATGCGGAAGGTCTGCTCATAGCGCTGGGCGTAGTAGTCCAGCACGCGGGCGGCCACTGCGGCAGCCCTGTCCGGGCTTACAAGGGTCGCGTCCGGCACGGACACTTCATTGCCCTGCGCGTTTGACGGCAGATTTGAGGCTTCTCGCCGCAGGACGGTAGCGCTGTCACTGTACTTGCGCCCGGTCACGCAGACTTCGGCAGCCTTGCTCACGGTCAGCGTGCAGTGGTTCACGCCTCGTTCGCTCAGCTCTGCGCCCCTGACGGCCAGACTGTCGGCCACTGCCGGAGCATCAAATGTCACACGGTAAGTGCCCGGTTCAAGGGTGTCTTTGTACAGTTCCTCCGACGCCTCACCGGGGATATAACGGTGCGCTGTCACCGACACCGCAGTTACAAGCGCAAGGAGCGTGACTTTGCTGCCGTCCTGCAGGCGGCGATCTGTTCCAATCAGACCACTGGCACGCTGCGGAGCGGGCACGATTCGGATGATTTCGCCTCGGCTGCAGTCCACCACTGCGCCAATGGCAAAGGCAAGCTGCTGCAGCGCTTCGCGCCGTGTTCCGGCAGGGATGTAACCCTGTATCCGTTCTTCGCCCAGAACGCTGTCCAGTGTGTAAGGATAGCCGCTTAGGATTTCCGCTGCCAGCGACGCCACATGGGTGTCATATACTCCGCCGTCAAATGGAGAGCCATCAAGCAGGCCGATGGTGTCGATTGCCGTAAAATCGGCCAGTGTGTCATCCTCGTTCGACCAGTCGTCCAGATAGAACGTGCCCATGCAGTAGCTTGTCGTGCTCGTATCGTGGGCGCTTCGGCGCACATCCTCCCACACAGTCAGCTTCTGGCGGTGCTGCAGCACATCAAAATAGCCCTCCGGGTTTAAGATGGAGAAGCGGCCCTCTTGATTGAAGAGCGTTAGGTTCAGTGTGTTTATGCTGACCTCTGCGCTCAGCGGGTCACATTCCTCCAACACATGAGCCTTGATGATCTCCTCTCCGGAGAAGTGCAGATACACACCATAGTCAATCCCGGCCAGCTTCAAATACCGCCCCGGCTTGTTCGTCTCCAAAAACATCAGTTGGATGCGGCGATAGTTCTCCACCTTGTGGGCGCAGTAGTAGTCCACGGCGTCCGGAGTGAACATGGTTACGGCCAAAAGGCCATCGTTGGCATCGTACCACTGAATTTTGACCTTGCTCGCCCAGTCATCTGTCGGGGAGTAGAAATGCAGTGTCAGACCGCTGCTACTGTGATTCTTGTCGAAGCGGATATTCAGCACGGGCGGATTGGCAAAAGCACCGTTTCCGTTCGACTGTTCCGTGCTCCAAAAGCCCCAGAAATACTGCCGAGGCGTTTCGGGAAAAAACAGGAAGCTGCCGTCCATGAGCCATTGCCGCGTTTCCAGCGTGCCGTACTTGTTCTGATTCGGCACGGATTCCAACAGTAAATCCTTGCTTAAATTGCAAAAATCCTTTGCATCCTCCGTGACGGGGGCGCTGTCGCTCCGCGCAGTGACATCGTACAGACCGAACTCCACGCGGGTGCTTGTGTTCATGGTCGTTCGCCTCCTTTATGTCCTTGCAGGCTTCTGGGCAATAAAATTCGCGGTCAGATTCTTCCAGTAGTTTTTTTCAGCCTTTTTCCGCAGCAATTCGTCGCCGACATTGGAAAAGTAAGCTGTAAAGGTATAGTCGCCGTCTTCATCTGGCACTGTAACCTCATGGAACTCCACAGGCTCCGTCAACTTGTCCCACAGTCGGGCGTATTCCTTGCGATCCAGCCCCGGCCCAAATTGCAGCTTGTAGTTGAAGTACACGCCAATCAACTCGCGTCTGAGGTGGCCGTTGGCGAGGCGCTCCGCGTATTTATCCAGAAAATCCGCGCTGCGCTTTACGCTTAGCACGTCGATTTTGAATTGTTCGCCGTCAATTACGATCATCAGTTTCCTCCCACCACAAGCCGCGCACCACGGCGGACTTTTTCTTTGTCGATGTAGGGCATCAGCAGGCGCACAAGCTGTTCCAAACCGCCGCTGGCGGCAAAGCGGATTGTGATGTCCTGCCCGCCCCACTCGGCCAACACCTCGGCCAGCGCCTGCTGGATTGTTTCAAGAGGTGCTTCCACATTCGTGCCGTTTGTCTGGTCGCCCAGCACAGCGAGAAATTCGTGATTTGCCGGAATGACTGCGCCCTGTGCCAGATAGGAAATTTGCGGTGCGGTGATGGGGTCGATGTTGAATCCAACCTTAGCCGTGCCCAGTGCATCCTGTGCAAATTCGGGCACATCAAAACTGAAGCCGTTCAGCAGACCGATGACAGCGTTCATGCCGCCAACAATCGCCGAAATCATGCCGTTTATGATGCGGATGATGCCGTTGACCGCGCCGCGCACCACAGAGGTAATGCCATCCCAAATAGAGGATACCGTATCAGCCAGCGCCGACCACGCGGCAGTCCAGACAGCGTTCAGCGCCGCCCCTGCCATCGACAAGAGCAGGGAAAGACCCTTCCAGAAATTGCTCCATGCGGTGGTGATGTCCTCCCAAATCTGCATAGCCGCCAGCTTGATAATCAGCCAGCAGGCCGACCATGCTGCTTGCAGCGCCGCGCCTGCCATGCGTAAGGCGAGGTCAATCCCTTTCCAGAAATTGTTCCAGCCTGTGGTGATGGTCTCCCAGATTTGCAGACCGAGCAGCTTTATCGTCAGCCACAGAGTATCCCAGATGTGCTGCAGATTCTCTCCGGCAGTGTTCAGCGCCTGTGCCAGATCATCAAGTGTCTGTGAAAAGTTCTGTTTGATTTCGTCCCAGTGGGTCACCAGATAATTGATGATGACCGCTGCGATAGAGGCCAGCACCGCCAGCAACAGCACAGGCCATGCACCGATGGCTGAGATGACCGTGACGATCAGCGAGCCGAGGCCGCTTAAAATAGCAGGAAGCACCGTGTCAAGAATAAACGTGCCAATCACAGGCAGCAGGCTCACGGCCAGCGCCGCCATCAGAAGCGGCCAGCAGTTGGAAATGAGTTCGGCAACCTGCGCCAGAATACCGACCCAGTCTACCGCCTGCAAGCACTCCATGATTTTGCTGCCGACAGCGTCCCAGTCAACTTGACCGAGAATCGTGTTGATGGCCTGCAGCACATCCAATGCCAGCGTGCTTAACGCAGAGAACAGCCCCGGCCAGTCAATCGCGGCAATCATCGCCACGATGTTGTGCCCGAGGTCATTCCAGTTTGTGCCCTGCACCGCCGCAATCAGCGCGTTCAGCAGGCCGATGGCAAAGCCGCCCACACCCAGTCCAGCTTCCAGCCACGGAATGTTGGTGATGGCAGAATTGATGCACGTTGCAATGCCATTGCCTAAATCCGTCCAGCCGCTGTAATGCAGCACAAAGTTATACAGCGTCAGAATGGCTGCACGCATCCCATCCGTCAGCACACGCCCCAGCGTGTCCCAGCGCAGTTCAGCAACAGCAGTTGTCAGTCCTTCGGCAATGCCCGCGCCCAGACTGTCCCAGTGGATGCGCTGCATCAGCGTGTCCGCAAAGAGCAGCGCCGTGTTCAGTCCCTGTGCAATGGTGTGTCCGATGGCAGTCCACAGGCCCGGTACTTCGATAAAACCATTGATGCAGTCGGCAATGTTTGTTGCCCACTGCACAGCCTTATCCTGTATATCCGGCCATGGGATGGCGTTCAGACTGTCACGCAGCTTCTCGCCGATCAGCTGCCCGACCTTGTACCAGTCGCCCTGCTCTATGGCATCCATAATGCTGTCAAGGAATGGATTCTCCGCAGAAAAGTCGAAGTCCGGGGTAATGCTGTCTGCTCCACCACCGCCCCCGCCGCTGCTATCGTCGGACTGCTTGTTCAGCACGTTCAGTTCGTCAAAGGCGGCCAGTTCACCATTAGCGTTCTTGACCTTCTTCGCTGCGCTGCCCGCCGCCGATCCGACGCCGTTCATAGCCTTGGCTGCTCCGGCGCTGGCGGAGATTGTGCGCCCGGTAAAGAACGCCACCAACCGCGCAATGTAACTGAACACCATCGCCGCCGCATTTGCCAGCGCAGTCAGCGCGGGGGTAAGTATCTGAATGATGGGCGCGGCTGCCGTGGCCGCTGCGCCCTGCAAGTTGCCGAGCGCCGTCCGCAGGCCGGACGAAGACAGCAGCGCCGTCCCCATCCAGTTCGTCAGCGTCCGGAGCCCGGAGGAAAGCACATTGAACACCAACGCGCCGGACACCAGCCCTGCCAGCCGCTTGCGGAAGTGTTCCGTGCTCTGCGCAGCCTGTGCCAGCCGTTCCTGCACACTCTGGGCCTTGCTTTTCACAAAATCAAAAGCCTTGCCGCCGATAGAGCCTATCGCGGACAGTGACCTTTTCAGAATCTTACTCACTGATGCCGCGTTGAACAGCTTTGAGACGAAGGCGTCCATCGCATTCGCTGCACGCTGCACATTGGATACATCCACCTGCGCCGCTTGTGCAGCCTGCGCGGCGTTGGTAACAGCCTCGGCCTGCCGGGTCGCCTCATCCTTCTCCTGTGCAAGCTGGGCAGTCAGTTCGGCGTGCCGTTGCTGCAGTGCCTGCACGGCGGCATCCTGTGCGTGGTAGGCATCGGCGGCAGCCTGCACAGCGGTATCCTGCTGCTGCAACTTTGCGGCCAGCTTGTCGCTCAGCGTTTCGTCGCCCTTGGATGTGACGCCGAACTTCGATTTGCGTCCGGCATCCAGTCGAGCGTTTACTTCGTCGAGAGCGGCAACCGTTTCGGCAGCTTTCTGGCGGGCGGCTTCCAAATCGTCCCGCAGCTTATTCCGTTTGGTCGTAGCCGAGCCGAGGCCCTTTTCCACCGCATTGATTTCTCGCGCGGTTTCTTTGGCCTTGGCCTGCAACTCTTTTAAGTCTGCCTCGGCCTTTCGGTTATTAAAGCGCGTATTGATAACGACTGATGCCATAGCTTCACCTCCCCAGAAGATCCAACAGCCTTTCCTTTTCGGCCTTATCCTCGGCACTTTCTGCCGCATGGATTTTAATAACGGCAGCGTTCTCGCGGGCAAATTCCTGCTCGGATTTGTCCAGCATTTTACCGCGTGCTCGCTTGTTTCTGATGTTCACCACCTGCGCAAACAGGCCATCGCCGATGCCATGAAATGCACCGAGAAATTCCCACCAGTGCAAATACCCGCATCGGCGGCAGCTATACCCCAGCACTTTGTCCACAGCGGGTGCGATCAGAGCAGCATCCTGCTCCCAATCCACCAGCCGGGGGCGGAAGCCTTGCTGCTCATCCTCTTTTCCCTCGTTGATAAAAGTAAAAGCCGCCCGAAGCGCAGCGTTTGCGTCGGGCAGCTCTTTCCAGCGGGGATATAGAATTTGCAGGCAGGCAACGTACTGCTCCTGCTGTGTCAGGTCGGGGTCAGTCAGCGCAGCCAGTGCATCCAGTACGGCGCGAAAATCCGAGCGGATCGCAAAGCTGCTCCCGGCCACCATGACGGTGGTGGGTAATTCCCATGCACTCATGCCTGCTGACCGGGGGCAAGCCCCTTGCTGAAGTCGGCATAGACGGCGGTGTGCTTTTTGAGTCGCGCTTCGGCGGCAGCGATTCCGGCCTTGTGCGCTTCCTCCACCAGAGGGGCAACAGCTTCCAGCACCTTTTCAAAGACAAAAGCACCGTCATCGGCAAGAGCCAGCGCCGAAAGTCCGCCAAAGAAAACCGAGGACACATCACTGCCAAACACCTTGTTCAGTTCAGCCTTGATGGTCGTATCCATTGCGAGAATCTTTTCGGGTGTCATGTCCTGCTTGGCCTGCTCCGCCAGTTCTGCGATGGCATTGCGTGCCGAGACGAAGCGCCCGGAAATGCCGATGTCGGCAGGGTTGATTTTGATGACGCCCAGCAGTGTGCCGTCAGCGTCTTTCACGTCATAGCTTTTGACGCCGCGATCAATAACCAGTTCCATGATGGCTGCTCCTTTCATGCCTCGGCGGTGAATGCCTTGGTGGTGGGGTTGAACGTGCCTTTGGTTTTAACGCCAGTATAATGCACGTTGAACGGAATCTGATAACCTGTGGTGTCACCGCCGTAGCTGCTGACCTCGATGTAGCACTCTTCCCGCACCGCAGGGAACGCGCCGCTGCTCTGGGCGTCCCACAGCTTGACTTCCACGATGTCGGTTTTCAGATCATCCAGAACCAGATCGTTGTCGATAATGCTCTGCAGCTTCTCAAACAGCGGGTCGCCTTTCTCGGCGTAGTAGGGGCTGACCTCGCCCTGCTTCTGGTAGCTGTCGATGCTGACAGTCTCGTTGCCGAGAATGTTGGTTTTCTTTTCGACGTTGGCGGACAACTCCGGGGAGTATTCCTCCAAATCTTTGCCCAGCCGCACATAGCTGGCCGTGCCATCATCTGCGGCAAAGGTTGCATTCAGATAATGCGCCATGTATTTGCGTTCGATTTTCATGCAAAATCCTCCGATTCATAGGTTTTTGTGTAGCGCAGGCTCAGCACAACCATATAAGTCGCCGTGCCTTCGGCCTCCGCTTCGTACAGTACGCCGTTCTGGGCGCGGGCGATGACAGGCTCTTCGGCGTCGCCAAAGTTCGGAGCAAGGCCGTGGGCACTCTGCTCCTGCACCCAATGCTGGAAGCCGTTGACCCAATCTGCGTTGATCTTTGCGCCCTCATCATCGCCTGCACTTTTGGCAAAAGTAAAGTACAGACCGAAGTTGCTCTGATTTGTGACGCAGACTGCGCCCGTGATATAGGTGCTGCGTTCAATTTCCTGCAGCCCCTGCGGGAAGACTGCGCCGCAGCTGGGCACTTGGTCGGTGTAGTCGACATGCCAATCTTTTAAGATGTCATGCCCCTCATAGGTGCGCAGCCATGTGATGACCTGCTCAAGTTCACTCATTCGCCAGACCTCTTTCCAATATAGCGTTCCAGATCGGCAGCCAGCGCATCACCCTCGGCAGCCACAAGCGCACGATCCCAATGCCCTCCGGCAAGGGGATTCTTTGTTTTTGTATAGTTCAGCGGTTTCCCGCTGCGGCTCACGCCGTTATACAGATAAACCACCTGCGGCTCTTCGGTGACGATCTCCGGCACGCGGGGGTCGGTCTGGGCGACGGTCAGCTTGATGGTCGCGCCTGTACGGTAGGGCATATACTTCTGGACGCGCCGCAGCACATTCTTAGTGTGGAACATTTGCGCATCGCCCTGTTCATCCAGTCCCACTTCCTGCAAAATCTCTTCTGCGGCGGGAAAATCCAGCGTGACCCTCATTGCTTACCGCCTGCCTCCACATGGTACAGAACATTGCGGCAGCCCATGTCCCGCACCCAGTCTGCCGTAACAACACCGGGGCGGTTGGCCGGGACGAAGCTGCCCCACTGTTCGCGGGTGGTGATTTCTTCCCCAACGCCCTCCACAATGCGATCCCCGCATTCCAGCACATACACGCCGGGGATGCCGTTAAAAAGGGCGGGGGCAACCCGCCGCGCATTTTTGTTGGGAATCACCAGCAAAAATTCGTCACAGGATTTGCCCCCGCTTTTATCAACGGTCTGCACGGTTTTACGCTCAAAGTACGCGCCGTGAATTACGCAGCGCGTCACCCGGAAGGGATTATAACACGCATGGTACACGGTAACGGTCTGGCGGCACAGGTCATAGATCGGCGAACGAAGCGCTCCCTCATACCGCATCAACTGCACCCCCTGTACACATCAGCATACAAGCACAGAATGCGATAGTATTCTGCCGCCTGTGCCTTGGGTGTCGCATCAATGGCTGCTGCCGTGTTGGCGGTGTAGCTTTCGCTTACGCTGCCAATCGTAACGCTGGCCGGAGCAGCCACAGCGCCGCTCTGCACATCGGCAAACCTGCGCTGTGCGTCAGCAATGGCACATACAGCTGTGTCGCGGGCGCTGTCGGTGGGATATCCCACGCGGTACAGCCGCTCATATCTCTGGATCAGCGCGTCAGCGTCAGCATAAGCGGTCCGCCACTCGTCCGGCTGGATAGCCTTGCCGCCATATTTGCAGACGTAAAACTCGTAACTCGTCATGGTTTTACTCCTTGGCCGCTGCCCTCTTCGTGCGCTTGGCAGGCTTTTCTTCTGCCGCCGTGTCCGTCACTTCGGGGAACGGCAGTTCCACCGCCGCCTCGGCAGGCGGAGCATTGTCCGGCACAGGCTGCGCGTTGACCGCGGGGGTCGGCTCGGCGGCGGGCGGGATGTATCCGATAATAGCCATAGTAAATCCTCCTTACGCCTTGTCGTGGCTGAAGTACATGCCAGACAGCATATTCTTGTATGCCTTGGCGATGCCCACCATGCGATAGCCGAAGACGTAGGCATCCGCGTCCGGGTTGTTTTCCGGGGCGATGATCTTCGGCGCGGCGTGCTTCGTATACTGGATGAGCGCATCCTTCTGGACGATGGCGAAGTTGATGTTGGCCGCGCCGGCTGCCTTCGTGTAACCGCCGGCTTCCTCCCCGGTCTTGCCGGAAAGCTGCTTGATGGCCGTGTAGAAGCGGCGCTGGGGAACCTTGATGACCTGCTCGAAGCCTTCCAGAACCTTCTTGCTCTTCGTGGTGTCCATATCGTTGATGCCCTGCAGCAGCGTCGGCGTGATGAACAGGTAGCGCCCGGTGGCGGTGACTTCCTCATCGTCCATGGCCGTCACGGCAGCACTCAGCGCCGCAACGGTGGCCGCGCCATCGGCAAGCGTCTCTTCCTTCTTCGTGACGCCGCTGATGCCACAGTAGGACGCAAAGCGGAAAGCGTCCAGTTCGGGCACAACCTTGTCACGGATGAACTGAGCGGACAGACGGCCAAAGGCAAGGCCAGCGGTTTCCAGATCGTCCATGACGTCCACATCAAAGCGGCGGCCACGGTCAAAGTTGCACTTGACCGTCTCATTCGTCATGGTGACGCCGCCCTGCACATAACCGCCGTTGCGGCTGTAGTCGGCCAGACCGTCCATGCTCATCATGGGGATGATGAGTTCGTTGGCGTTCGCGCCCTGCTTGGCGAGTTCGGGCGCACCGTCCAGCACGCTCGTAAGCGAGGCCAGTCGGTAGCACTCATCCAGCTTGGGGACAAAAGATTTTGCGAGTTCGATAGTGTTGCTCATAGGTTTTGCTCCTTATCTTATTCCATCGGCAGGCCCATTGCTTTGCGCAGGGCACTGTCAGAATTGTCGGTGGTCATGGCGGTGCGGCCCGTGCCTGCAGCATAGGGCGGCGGAGTTTCCTCGGTGTCGAACATATAGCCGCTGTCCTTCTGCAGCGCGGCCAGCGCGGCGGGAATGTCCTTGTCGGGGTCTTCGCTGCCGCGCAGGGCGTCCAGATCGAGCAGGGCACGGATGGCCTTGCCGCTGCGCCCATGCGCGGCAGCAATAGCGGAATCCAGCTTTGCATCAAACTGTACCGCCGCAACGCGGGCGTCCGCATCCTTTTCGGCCTGCTCCGCCTTGGCCTGCCATTCCTCGGCGCTCTTGCGCAGGCCGTCGATGTCGGTGTCCTTGTACTCGGCCAGCGCCTTGTTGGCGTCGGCCAAAGCCTCTGCCGCTGTACGCTGGGCGTCCTTGGCCGCGTCGTAGTCGGCCTTGGCAACAAAGCCCTTGTTGATCTCGGCGGCGATCTTGTTGTCGATTTCCTCATTGTACCCATCACCGAGGATGGGTTTCAGCCAGTCAAGCATAGGTGATCTCCTTCGTCTGTGTTGTCTGTGTCGCTATCGTCCTGCGCTTCATCGGCGCGGGAGCAGCTTCCTTCGGGTGGGATTTCGGGCTCAGAGTGATACTCCTGCAGCCGATCTCTCGGCAGGTGCGGGTGCGGATCGGGCCGCAGATGCGGTGCGCGGTATTTGCCAACCTTGTGCGGCTGCGGATGCGAGACGATCCGCTTGTTTCTCCGAACGCGGGGTGCAAGGCCGAGAAATTCCCGAAGCTGCCGCATAAAGGAATCAAACGCACGCTGCAGGTCGGCATAACAGGTTGTGTCATAGGTAATACAGAACATAAAGCACCTCTTGCATAATTTTGGGCACGAAAAAAAGCACCGCTTAAAAAGCGGTGCAAATGACGTTTATACAGTGTTTAAAGGGGCTTTGCTTTTTTGAACAGTTCCTTGAGGAAAGCATCGTGCTCCGCTTCCAGTTCGGCCAGCGGGCGCGGTGGGGGCTTGCTGGGGTCAAAGGCGATGCGCTCATCTTCCGCCGTCCAGTTGCCTGTTGCTTTAAGCAGATAGATGGAATCCGTAGTGGCGCTGCGGTCTGGGTCAGGTGTCCAGTCGAAAAAATCCGGCTCAGGATCATCCTCAGTATAAGGCCAGCCTCGCGTAAGGTCTGCTCGCCACTTTGCGATTTCTTCTGGAGTCGGAGGGTTATCTTGAAAATACGAGCCCATACTTAGCACCATCCCTTCGCAGTTCTTCAGCAAATGCAATACGCTGCGCAAGCGCGTCTTCGATTTTGCCGAATTCACCTTTATAGAGAGGATATTTCTTTTTTAAGGTCTTAAACCAGCCCTCGGCATTCTTTTGGGAATAGCCGAACACCTTCTCGCAGGTGAACAGCGCTCCGGCATTACCGACAGCGCCGATGCCCTGCATCTGAGGGCGCTTGATAAGCTGCTGTATATCCTCTGGGCTAAGTATACCATTGCTGGGGTGATTATGTAAAGAGTAATAGGGCACTTGCATCTCCGGGGGCTTGACCTTCATACTGTTCTGCCCGCCCACATAGTAGCCTGTGCATTTACCGTCTTTGGTAAAATTCACGACGGCCTCCGTGCCGACTTCCAGCCCCTGCACCTTTTTCAGCACGCCTCTGGCGTATTCCTGCGCCAGACCGTTGACCTTGTTGGAAACGCCTTGAAAGAACGGCTTCGGCACAGCCCGGATGCGTTCATCCGTGACGCTGTACAGTTTGTGCCCTGCGATTTCTACGTCCCGAAGTTGCTCCGGCGCAGCCTTTTTGTAGGCCCACACAGCCCGGTTGGACTGGCTGCGGCCAAACCCGGCCACCTGCAGGCGTTCGCTGCGGGTGGGCAGACCCACGGCCTTGCAGAATCTCGCATACTCGGCCTGCACGACCCGCAGCTTGATTTGATGCTTCTGCAGATCGGGGTTTTCGGTTTCTTCGTCGGCCAGAATCTGGCGCTTGATGAGCCGGATGCCGTTTTCGATGCGGCTCTGCTCCTGCCCGGCCTCGTACAAGGTGTACCGGTAGCCATTGTACACAACGCCGCGCTCGTTGTCATCCTTGAATTTTTGAAGCTGGGCTTCGGTGTACTGCGGCGCGTTCACGCCTAAAATGATGGGGTTTGCCGTGTGCCCGCAGTTCAAGTGCCCGATGCGGCGCTGCAGGCTGTTGTTCAGTTTTTCAAATTCTGCATCGCCGTACTGCCGCCCCTGTATCGGCTCATGGTCGGGTGCGCAGGCGGCGTGGGCACTGATTTCCCAGCCGTCGCACCCCAGCGCGTCATGGTCGGCGTGCTGGATTTCATCATCCAACTGGCCGAGTTGGTCCATGATGTACCGCCTGCAGGCGTACTCAATGCCAACGCTGCGCCCGCTCTTTTGTTCAATGGTGCGCAGGCCGCGCTTTGCCAGCGGCGTCACGGCGCGGCGGATGGCTGTGTTCAAGTCCAGTGTACCTGTGGCAACCTGCCGGAACGCAAAATCCATTGCGCGGGCGTAGGCCGTCTGCAACGGCTGCACCTTGCCATCCGGCGTATCGGCCCACAGGTCACGCAGCAGTTCGCGGGTCTTGCTCTGGGTCATGCGGGTGTAAGCTTCGGTCATCCGCTTTAGGCTGCCGTTTTCATCAAGGCTCAGGCTCTTGTCAGCCACATATTCAAACAGGCTGGCGATGACTTCCTCGCTGATGCCGATCTGCTTCGAGACTGCCTGCTCAATGGCCTTCTTGCTTTCGCCCAATGCCTGCGCCCGATAAAGCTGGTATTCGGCAGTGTCAGTGATAGCCCCGGCCTTCTGCACGCGCCTGCTGATGTCCTTGATAAGTTCGTCGATGCAGGGCTGCGTCATGGCAAGAGCGGCATCACTCAAGCCCGCACGCTGCTCAGCGGTCATGCGGTATCACCTCAACCTTCAAGGTCTTTCAACTCCGGCATATAGTTTTTGCGGATTTCGGCAAGGTCAGCTTCCGTCTCGGCGGGCAGGTCAAACTTCCACGCCAGCGCCAGTTCCGGCTTCAGCAGGCCCATCTGCACAAGTTCCTTGCGCTCCGTCCACTCTTGATCGGCATCGTACAGCACGCCGTTGCCCCATGTTACGGTAAGTTCATCCGCGCTCCACGCCGATGCATCGCACAGGCGGTATGCCTGCCCGATCTGGTCGCCGAGCCGGAGCGCAGCCTGCAGGGCGTCGTAGTACAGATGCTGAAAATCCATGATAGACAGGCTGTAGTCGCCCGCGCTGGAATTGATTTCCGTCGCCGTTTTGCTCACGACCTCGGCGTCAGAGAGGATGCCACGCTTAATGCCCAACAGATTCTCGATGGCTTTCAAGTAGGTCTGCCGCCGCGCCTCGTAGCTTTCATTGCGCAGCGTCGGCGCAAAGGGTGTGATGCCGATGCTCTGCTCGTTGCCGTCCAGACCAACGAACACATCATCGGTCAGTGATTTTTTGCCGTTGTGGGTGCGCAGAATATCGGCGCTTGCCACAACGCGCATCCGCCCCAACTCAAATTCACGGCTGAATTGCAGTTCATTTTCGTTGATGCGGTGGATAAGCCCCATTGCAGGCTCGTAGATTGAAACACCGTCCGCGCTGCCGTCTACGCAGTTTGTGATGGGCATCCGCAGGAACACCATGCCGACGCCATCAATGGGCACGGCAAAGGTGTACTCATCTTCCAGCCGCTCATATTGCGGCAGGCTTGCCAGCGGCACGCGCCGCCCCAGTGTGCTTTTGTTGTCGGAGCAGTACAGGCGGTACTGGATCGTGAGCCGCCCGGCAAAGGATGTGCGCCGCTCGACCAGCGTGTAGAAATGATGGTCGGCAGATACGGATTTCTCGCACAGCGCCACATCCGAGGGGATGCCGCTTGCATCGCGGCCTAAAATGATGATGGAATCGCGTCCCACGATCTGCCACGTCAGCCGTCCGTCCGGCATCGGTACAGGCTTTGCCCACGCCTCGCCGCCAATCATAGCCTGAGTCATAAAACTGGTTTTACAGGCATCAAAGGCGCTGCGTACACAGTCAAGGTATTTTCCCTTAGCACTGTCGGTGTGTTGCAGGCCGCTGTCATACTCGCCGAAGGTTGCCTTGCACAGCTTGTTCACAATGGCATACGGCAGACGCTGGCAGGGATCTTCGGTTTTGGTCGGGACGCGGCCATACCATGCGGCATACCACTCTGCGATGGCGTGCTTCATAGCACTGCTGGTGGCATCCGTCATGCCCAGCGCCTCTTCAATGTTTTCGACTGCGTTGTTTGTCAGTGCGCGGATCAGAGCGCCCATCATGCTTTCCCCCTAGAGTAATTTTCCGAAAGCAGCGCGGCCACAGGCAATAGTCTGTCGCCGCCCGCCAAGGGCAGCCCCGGCATTTATCCGGCTTTTTCTTTGGTTTCTTTTTCATGGCTTTCCACCACGACAGTCGGTGTCATGTGCCGCAGTGCATATTCCAGCCCGGAAATATAGCACTGTTGCCGCTCTACGGTCTGCCGCAGTTCCTCCTGCTTCTTGTTGGCGGCTGCCAGTTCCTCCAGCAGCGATTCATAGGCCCAGCGCGGCAAAAAGCGGTCAATGAGCCATTTTCGAAATTTCTTCATCATGCACCTCTGCGCATCCAGATACGGTTGACAGCATAGCGGACGGCGTCAATGTGGTGGTTGTCTGCATCCACATACCCCGGCAGCACTGTGCCGTCACGGCCAACCTCGTACTCATATTCACTGAACTCCTTTGCCGTGTCGGGGCAGCGATGCGGGTCGATGACGATGGCTGCCAGCCCTTGTAGCCACTTCATGCTCTGGTTCACACTTCCCGGCCCTTTGACAGCCTCACGGCAGAGGATGCCAAAAGCGCGGTAGTCGGCGCAGGATTTCATCTCTGCGGAATCGGCGGTCACGCTCTCCCACGATTCAATACGCTGCTGCACCAGCTTTGCGGTTTCCTCGTTGGAGGTACGCAGCCGGGTCAGTTCGTCGAAGATATACAGCGTTTTGTGTGCCGCATCATAGTGGCAGCGGTTGAACGCCCACGGGTCGGGATACCAGCCCCAGTCAACACCGTTTTCAATGGTATCGAAGTTTCGGATAGTCTTTTGCGAGATAGGCTCAAGCCGCAGATTTTCAAATACCTGCGTACCGCTGCCGACGACCTCGCCCAGATATTCATGGCGGTATTTCGTCGGCTGCGTTTCCTTGATGTACTCCGCCTGCGCCAGAAACTTCGGGCCGAGCCATGCAGCAGGGGCTTGCAGGTAGGTCGAATGATGGATGCGCTTGCCCTTGCGTTCCTCGCGGGCGTAGCGGTTTGCCCAGTTGCGGCTGGCAGCCGGAGGGTTGAAGCTGATAAAGGTAAGGCCAAACTCACCGCCGCGCAGCGCAGACTGCTGCACATTGCGCACGGCATCTTCGCCGCCCTTGATTTGGTCAGCTTCCTCAAACCACAGGATACCGATATACCCGAACGGCAGCTTGATGGATTTGATCTTCTGCGGATCATCCAGTCCACGGAACAAAATGCGCTGCCCGGTGGGGAGATAGGTACATTGCAGGGGGCTTTGTGTGCATTTGAATTTCGTGGTAAGTCCCAGCTTGTCGATAGCCCACAGGATTTGCGCATACACGCTGTCGCGCATCGTGTCGCCGACCTGTCGGGTCACAAGGGCGTGGCAGTCCGGGTGCTTCACCAGCTGCAGCACTACTTCCGTGCCAACATAGGAACTTTTCAAGCTGGCACGCCCGCCCGATTCAACTGCTTCGTCGATAACGCCCATGTCGATCAGCTTGTGCGTCTCATAGAAAGCCGGGCCAATGATGTCAGACAGGCGCACGCGCTTTTTATTCGACGTCATCCACGATCACCACCTCATCGCTGCCGCCGCTTGACTGCATCTCGCGGTACATCTTGATTGCTTCAATATCACCGTCGCGGGCTTTTTCGACCAGCGCGGCATAAATGGAAGCATATTCCCCGACAGCGTATTTCTCGACCATAGCGTCCAGCATAAGGCCGAAGTCCTTCCTGCCCAGCCGTTTATATTGCGTTTGAAGGGTCTTTAAATCCTCGGCGGGATTGTACGCTTCCTGCTCGGCTGCCTGCCGGATTCCTGCAATCAGTTCCCGGACACTGCCGTTTTTTGTTCGCATCGGCGGCTCCTTTCTCGATAAAAATAGGGCGCCGATTTCTCGACACCCAAAACAGCCCCAGAAACGGCGCTGTGCGTGGTTCTCTTATTCTGCGGGCAGTTTTGCCACCCGCCGCGTTTAAACGTTTTTGAACGGCGCTCTCGCGTGTTTAAACAGTGTTATGGCGTGGTGCAGAATTGCGGGCTATATTTTAGGGGCAGGCTTCGCCATTTCCGCCTTGATGCAAGCCGGAATCCTCTAAAATATGTCCGCTGTGTTCACGCTGCGGGGCGTACCAGCCGCAGCATTACTTGCAGTTTCCTGTCTGCCGTTTAAACGGTAACTAAGGGTTATGGTTTTATCCTCGCCGCCGACAGGCACGCGCACCGTGGCGCGGCGGTCATGGCGGTTCACTTTTTCCAGCAAATCCCTCAAGTGCGCCAGCGGCCCGCTGGTAAAATCCAGAGTTCCGTCCGCCTGCACCTCCGCCTCGCTGGGCGGCAGTGGGCCATCTCCGGCCAGCCAGAGGATGTTGGCTTCCTCGCGGGCGCTCAGTGCCTCCGGCGTGCCTTTGGTGGCTCCCAGCCAGTGCAGCACACCGTCCTCATCGCGCACCGCATAATAGACACAGTACACATCCGGCGTGCTGACAAAGATATAGCTGGGGAACAGCGTGTAAAGCTGTTCCTGCCATTTGCCACCGCGCCGGATCATCCGCCGCTCCTGCGGGCATCTGGCGTCCACGCCCTTGCCGCGCAGCTTCTGCGTGATTTCGGCTTCCATCCCGGTCATAACCTGCAGGGCGTACATACTCATGCGCCGCCCTCCTGCGCCTTGCGATCCAGATAGGCCGACACCTGTTTGTACAGATCGGGCCGTTCCTTCGCCATAGCGCTCCACAGGGCGCTTTTCAGATCGCCCGTGCCTGCCTCGATGTCAGACTTGTTTTGCAGTTCCACGCGCTTCTTGTAGGCGACGGCGCGGGTCAGACCGCTGATCTGATTCATAAGTTTATCGACGCTGACCGCGCTCCAATCCTCATCCTTTTTAGAGGTCAGCGCGGTCATAAGGTTTTGGCTGGCAACACGCACAAGCGCCTCGGTGGTGTCCAAATCGGGATACCGCTCCAATTCGTCCAGCATATTGCGGAAGTTGGCCTGTGCGATCTGCAAGGTTTGCAGATTCTCCACATACCCCTGCGCATAGCGGCAGACGCTGGAAACGGAAAGACTGTACCCCTGCTGCTCCAGATAGGTCACGATGTCGGAGTAGGTGGCACTGCCATCCATTATCATCTCTTCCACGGTGGCTTTCATCTCCGGGGGCAGGGTGTCGATCTTGCTGTGCTTGCGGTTGCCGCCCTTTTTGCCATTTAACGGCCAACTGCTCATATCACACCTCGATCATTTCGTCCTTGGTTTTGTGACACAGAACGCTGATTCCCTCGGCGGTGAGTTTGGCTTCCAGCAAATCCCAGCCGATGTCTGCAAAGTCGGGAACAAGGATTTTGTCCGCAATCGTGCGCAGCTGGATGTACTTTGCCATCGCCAGATAATTGATGCAGTCGAGGAAGTCATCTTGGCTGACGCCCCAAATCTGCGCCGCCTGCTGTACATCGGTCAAGCGGTTGTAGCTGTGCCGGATGATGTTGATGGCCTGCATGACCTTGCCGTTATTGTGCGGGAAGGCGTTGGCACGCAGCTGCTTCATCAGCATTTCTTTTTCATTCATCGGAGAGCCGTCCTTTCATCAAGAGATTCAATATCTGGTCGAGTTTCTTTTCAGTTTTCGCCTGTTCCCGGAAGTAGTCTTCCTTTGTCAGAAAGTTTCGCTGGATGGCCTTGATGTCGTTGTGGCATTCAGTCCAGTCCTGCTGGTGCTGGCTTCTGGTCGTGTAGGTGTGCTGAATTTCCGAAATTTGCTGTTTGCACTCGCCGACCTCTTTTTCAAGTTCGGCCTTAGTTGCCGCACTGTCAAGTTTCCGCTCGATTTTGTCAAGACTGCGTTTTACCATCCAGCCCAACGCCCCAATCAAGAACGTAAGCAGGATTCCGATCAGCCACCACGTTCCCGCATCAAACTCCATAATCCGTACCCCTAAACTAAAAAATCGTGAGTGTCACTGGTTTCTATAACCAATGATACTCACGATTCGCAAAATGGGCCAGATTAAGCATTTTAATATTTTACTTTACGTTCTGGCGGGAAAAAACTCATTTGCCCATCAAGGGGTCTTGCCCGGATTTCCCGGTGCTTTTCGTCCACGATGGCCCGCACCGTCACCGTTGTCAAGTTGTACTTCTTGGCAAGGGCTTTCAGATTGTCGCCGTTGTATTCCTCCACGATGCGCTGATTGCGGGCGATCCGCTCAAAACTGTCGCGCTTCGGTATGTAGATTGTCTCGGCAGCGTACACGTCGATCAGCTTCAAATAGTTCTCAAAGCCGATGAGGTCGGCCACCTCCCGCTGGGCGGGGGAAAGATCGTCGGGGTGGATTTCCCACTCATCCATCGGCATCACCCCGGCTCTTCTGCGCAGTCTTGACGTAGCCCTTCAAAACCTCGACCAGCTTGTTGCCGTCCTTGTAGCCGATCCACGCGAAGGGGTCTTTCGGGAAGGCATCCATGCCCAGTTCCTTCTTGATGATGGCGCACAGCCTGTCACCGAGCGGGGCCTTGCTGGGGCTGGCATCCTGCAGCCGATACATGAGTGCCCAGACCTTGCGCCGCTGCCCCTCGCTGGTGTGGCCCGGTGCGGTCTTGCGGAGCGGCTTTCCGCTTTTGCGGGGCGGGGGCGTTCCTTGCCGCCCTTCCAACTCGCCGATGACCTTGCAGGCTTCGCTGTAGGTCAAGGCTTTAATGCTCTTTTTCCCTGTCATGCTCTCGACCAACTCATGCAGCAAGTCGTCTTCCTCGTTCCGCTTCACCATGCCCAGAGCGCCGCCGATAGCGTATATTTTTCGGATTTGATAAGCGTTGCATCCGCTCCCGGCCATAAGTAGCCTCCCTTCCCGGCGTCAGCCACCGTTCTTAAAATGTTTAATGATGCACTTCACGCCTGTGCACAGCAGCGATGCCGCCACCGTTACGATGATGGCGCTCCCGGTAGCACCCAGAACCACAGCACAGAGCCAGATGCCCGTGTTCAGTCCGCCTGCGATAGAAGTCATCATGCGTCGGCCTCCTTGCTGCTCACATCATAGTAAAACTCATCCACCGTGCGGATGTAAGCGCCTACCTGCTGCAAAATATCACCGGGCTGGCGCTTCAGAGCCTCACGGTCAAGCGTTTCAGTGGTTTTGATAAGTTCGGCGTGCCCCAGCACCTTCAGCGTGGCGATGGCCTCGGCCACGCGGCTGCTGGCAAGCATCAGCTTGCTGCTGACACGGTAGCCGACAGTGCCGAAGTTCAGAGCGCGGCTCTTGCCGTCCAGTTCGGCCCGATGCAGATCAACGTATGCCTTGACCTCGCTTTCCAGCGCCTTGACCCGGTTCTGCAGCGGCAAAGCCCCCTGTGCGTAGTCGGCCTTGATGCTGTCGATCTGGCGGTCACGCTGGACGGCCATTTCCGCCAGCGTGTGCTGGCACTCCCGGATGTCCCGCAGGGCGTTGTCCACTGCGCCCCAGTCGGCCAGTGCCGGAACGCTGGTTACTTTCTTTCTTGCCATAGATATGTACTCCTTTGCTTTATTGCGGCGTGACAAGGCGGATGTCGGCATTATTGGCTTCAAAATGCTTGACAAGCGCCTGCCAGTTCGTCCAGTGTGTCTGATAGGCCGTGAAGGTTTTCTCGCGGAACTTTTTAAGCAGTCCCCGGTCTTTCTTCGGCATCTTGTTATAGGCGGCAATCTGCTTGCGGGACATCAAGGAAGTTTCCTTTTGAGGGATAAACCTCCGACGCTCCTCGCAATCTTGCACAAACCATGAGCCGCGTATTTCGCCATTGACATACACCGCTATTCCATTGCGGAACATGCTGATGCACTCATTGACAAGGGTGACGCTGTACCCATCGCACAGTAAATTGACTTGTCCGAGTGGAGCACGCAGTCTACTCTTTGCCTTTTCCCAATCTTCTTTTTTCACAAAAACGCTCCTTCCTCTCTCTGCATTTGCCGGGGCTTGAGACCCGCGCCCATCCGGGCGGCTGCATTAAGGCGCGGGCGTCTGCCCGCAGGGGTGTCGTTAAACTAAGCACCTTTTTTCTTGCTTTTCGGGGGCCGCACGCGCGGCGGGCGGGTGTAGGCCATACTTTCAAGGGCTTCTTCATAGCCCCGGTCATAGCCCTCCCAGTAAAGGGGCGGCAGTTCGTCGGGGTCGTCAAATTCCTCGGCGGGCTGGTTCAGCACCGCTTCCTCGCGGCGGGCATCGTCCATAAGGCTGCGCGATGTGATGTAAAGGCACAGCCCCCACGCGCCCAGCAGCAGGATCATGTAGCCGAGGCTGGCGTTCACGGCCAACGCTCCGGCGAAGATGCCCACCAGCGAGCCGCACATGATGCCGCCCACGGTAAAATATCCGCACTTCAAATTCATCTAAAAAACTCCTTTCCTCAAACTGCCCCCAGCATACCAATGCCCATGTGGGCGGCCATGCGGTACAGATTTTCATAGCTGACATCGTTGGCGCTGGCCGCGTTGGTGTACAGGTTCATTGCGCCGCGAATGCCCCACGGACTGCGGCAGACGCTCAGCAGGAAGTCCATTTCCTTGCGGGCGTCCTGCTCGGCAAGCACCGGGAACAGCTTCCGCACGTCATCTTCCTTGACCTTGCGGGTGGTGTACTCGCGCTGCATACGGATGCGGCTGAACAGCTGCGCAAACTGCGCTTGCTGGCGGCCCTGCAGACGGCTGTACACCTCGCTATTGCCGATGAGCACAACGCCGACGCCGTGCTCCCCGGTCATGGGGTTGTCGTCCGTCAGGGAGCGGATTTCTTCCAGCGCCGCATATTTGAGGTGCTGGGCTTCGTCGATGACGATGACCCAGTTCGTGCCGTCAAGGCGGGAACGCAGCGCCATCATCTGATCCATCTTGTTGCGGCACTCCGGCACGCGCAGGGCGCGGGCCAGCAGCTTGATGGAGCCGTTCAGTGTGCCCGTGCTGGGCGTGATGCTGATGCCCACCGCGTTCGTGGGATGGTCGCGCAGGAACTTCTGTGCGCCCTTGCTCTTGCCGACGCCCGCATCACCGTGCAGCACGACCATGCAATGCTCCAGCTGGGCAAAGCGGATGCTCTGGCAGACATCCTCGCTGATGCTGGTCGGCACATACGCCGCGCGGGGCAGCAGGCTGGCGGTCTTCTCGGCGGCGGCCTCTGCCTCTTCATCCAGCTTGAAGAACTCGCTCAGCTGCCGCTCAACGGCTTCTACCGAGCCTTTATACTTCTGATTGAGGTAGCTGCTCAGTGCCGCGCTGGAAAGATTCACTTTAGCGGCAAACTGATTTTGACTGATGCTGTGTGTCTCCATGTAACGCTGCGTGCGCTGGATCAGCGCGGGGTTATAGGTCTTTTCCATCTTCAATTCCTCCTCGTTGTCTGATGATGTTCTCATTCATCCTGCCGATGTCAATGTCACCGACAGCTTTAAGCAGGGGTTCTTCGCGGGCAGATTGCTGCAGCTGTATCAGCTTCGGGCTGGGGAAGGTGTCCAGTGCATCCAGATTGCGCTGGGCCAGTGCCGTTGCAAGGGTAAGGGCGCGGTCTGGATCATCCGGCAGCCGGAGGGCTGCGCCATATTCCCGCACGGCTTTTTCGGCGCGGCGCTTGGCAGCCATAAGGTCGGCGATCTGTTCTTGATTTTCCAGATACCCGGCTGTCAGCTTGTTCTGCGGTGCTACACACAAGAAGCGGTCTTCCATATCGTAGACGCGCACGCTGGACAGATCTTCCGGGTCGTACCGCACATAAACTTTCTCCTTCATGCGCATATTTACCAGTTCCGGGGTGTAAAAATCCAACTCCAAGCCGTGCAGCTTCAAGGTCACGCCGCGCCGTCCGATGCGGACGGGCTTGCTGGTGCGCAGCAGCATCAGCTGCAGATCGTCGTCACTGGCGGGGCGGCGGGCCACACCGTTGCGCAGGCTCTCGTGCCAGACCTGTATGCGGCTCTTGCCTTTATCCTCGGCCACACTGCCGCCGTAGTCGTCGCAGTTCATGTAGCCTTCTATCAAGGTATCAACAGCGGCAATGACTTCGGCATCGGTGGGAATATGCTCCCCGCGCTTCAAAACGGCCTTTAGGCGGTTCGGCTTCTCGACCACGTTGCCGCCTGTGTAGGTGGGGAACAGTCGGGAAATATAGTTTTTAACATCCTCAAATCGACGTTCGACCAGCTTGGCGCGGGCATTGCGCACAATAGCGTTTGTCATTTCAATGCCCAGCCGCTCAAAAACACCGGGCGGCGCAAACGGCTCGCTGCCGTCGGCCAGCCGCTTTTTGGCGCGGTGACCGCGTCCGCCGATGTCGTAGGTCAAGAACTCTCGGCCATTGTCAACATAGGCGCGGCTCGGAATGCCAGACTTCAAGATACCCTTGCGCAGCGCGTTCAGCGTCGCTTGGCTGCCGGGGCTGTCCGTGACATACCAGCCTGTAAAGATACCGCTGCGGGCGTCCAGCCACGCGCTCAAGTACAGGCGGTGCAGCGTACCATCCGGCCCCATGCTCTCCACATCAAGGGTGTGGGTATCGCCTACCCAGAAGTCGTTGGCGTTGATACTCTCATATTCGCGGCGTATGTAGGGGCTGCACAGGTCATAGTATTTTTTCTCGCCCATGCGGCACAAAACCATGACCGGGTAAGGCACAGCCTTTGCTTTGCGGTAGAAGGTGTGATACCCCGGCAGGGGCATCGCTTCGGGCATATTCTGCTGTGCCCACTCTTCTGTCAGCGCAATGCAGCGGGGCACGGGAAGCTGACTTTCATCAAGAAAAAGTGACAGAAAAACTCTCTCAATAGCCTCCGGCATCTTGCTCATGCCCTTGCGGGCCTTGCCGCGCATATCCACCAGTGCGCCATAGTCGCCCTCGCGGATGGTCGCCCACTTTCTGTAAAGCGTCTCTACGCTGATTTGACGGTCTGGCTCTTCCATCCGGCACAGCAGCACAAATTTTTCGTCGCACTCGGCTTTCTTTGTCCCGGCCTTGTTGCGGTAGGTCTGCCAACGGTCAACGGTTGTTATCCAGTACCCAATTTCACCGCGTTCCTCGGCAGTGTAGGCTTCCAGCGGTTTGCAGGCGGCGGGCTTGTCAGCCTTTTTCGCCTTGGCCGGGGCCGCCGCAGACAGCGCGGCGGGCGCGTGCTCCGCAAAATATTTCTGTTGCGCCGCATCGGGCAGGCTGGAAAGCGGGAACAGGTACTCCGGCCTGTTCTGAGCGTTCATGTGGATTTGATAGGAAAGCGCACCAGATTGCGCCATTCTGCGGACGTGGCGCATAGACACGCCCATCAAGGCACTGGCTTCCGATGCTTTCAATAACGCTTCCAAAAAATCACCTCTTTCTGACCTGCCATCATCAGACTGTGTAGGTCATCTCACAGTGACGCCCGCGCAGGGCGTTTCGACTTATTGATAAAATTGATTTACACTGTTCTTTTTTCACCAATGTTTGATGATCTCGACCAGAATGTTGAGAAGAATAGAGCTGATTGCCAGAACCAGCGCCCAGTCTTGGAGGGTCATAGCGTTCACCACCTTTCGTCGCAATCGTCAGCACTGAACTGGCCCCCGGTGCTGTAATTCCACTGCAACTCAATGCCCCGTCCCGGCACATCGTAAAGTGCAGGGCCGTGTGCGCAGCACTTCCAGCCGTCCTTCGGCCTGTGTACCCATGCCAGATCGCATTCGGCATCATACCGATCAACCTTGTAAAGCCCTCCGGCGTTGGGGTAAGTTTCCCCAACAATCGGCTTGTCCGGCAGCCTGCGGATGCGCTGGCTGCCTGCTTCAATGTTCGTCATCGTCAAATTGCACCTCGCTTAAATGCTGTTTATACGGTCTTTTACCGCTCTTTAAAATCAGGACAGCGGTAAAATCCTCGCGCCATGCCCTCGGCCCGCTCCACCAGTTGATGGCGTCTTCCAGCGTGGTGTACTCCGGGCCGTAAGCTTCCTGTATGGCTTCAATAATTTTCATACCGCTCTCCTTGGCCTGCCATCTTCAGTACCGGGCGGCCATTCCCGGCAGACAGCCCCGAAGGGCTGTTTCGGCTGTTCAAATTAGGGGAACTTATGTTAAAATATCTGTAAAGGGGGATTAAAAATGGATCACATAACGCATGATGAATTTGCTGGCCGCTTAGAAAAAATTATGGAACCTCTTATCAGTCGCCCATCTTTTAAGGCAAAGATTGCCTTTTTTCTCGGGAATGTGTCGAGCTATAATCCATATGGCACAGACAGGCTTCATGGTGCAAAAGCATACATTCGGGCACTTTCAAAAGTGCTTGCCAATCCCGACAAGATTGATGCTCTAAACAAGAAAACGCCTTCGATTGATTTGGTATGTACACTCTTGTATCTTGAAAGCATATACAATGCGCTTAATAGTGGCCGTCCGCACATGGCACTTAAAAATCCCGCCGAGGATTCTCAGTTTCTTCTATATGCCTTTGATGACGTTTGGGCCTATGTCCGCGCCCGTCTATAGAGTATGTGAGGAAGGGATTCTTTCCATCATCATCCAACGGTCTTTTTCTCACTGCCGGATTTTCGTGCAGTTCCTTTTCATGGTAAATCTCAAGATTGAATCTTTTTACAACCACCGCCGCCCGGAAATTGATGTTGTGGGCTGCGATTGCAGCATCTTCCCAGTTTTCCAGTAAAATGGCAGCTATCTGCACATTGCTGGAGCCCGGGACTTCTTTGTGGGTATCGGCAAACGCTTTCTGGATCGCGTTCCTGTTAAAATGGGCAACTCCCATAAGGTATTTAATTGCTCTTTTGCGTGTCATTCTGCATTTCCTTTCTGGCCTGCCATCATCAGTGCCGGGCGGCCACTCCCGGCAGACGGCCCGCAGGCCGTTTCGGCTAATTATATGGATTATTGTTGGAACAAGTCATCCTTGTTCATGTCGGGGAAGAACCGTTTTTGGATTGTCTGAACCTCCGGCCATGTAAAAGGACTCTTGCCCGCCAACTTATTATTAAAAGATTTCGGGGTAACACCGATGGCAGCGGATATAGCCGCTTTCTTAATCCCTCGCTCTGTGATTTTTGCTTCTAAGAAGCTGTACTTCATGTCATGCACCTCCAAAGTTCCAAATTCGGAATCTTTTACTATAATATAATCCCTAATACGGAATTTGTCAACCTTTTTATCGGTGTTTTAGTTCCGTATTTGGCACTTTTTTGTTGACGCTGGAATCGCAAACCGTTATACTGTTAATAATGAAAGGGGATTCAATATGGAATTAGGTGCTATTATTTCTCAAAAGCGGAAACAGGCAGGACTTACCATAGATGACCTTGCGGAGCGCTCTGGCGTTCCCAAAGGCACATTGAATAAGATAATCAATGGATACACACGCGATCCGCAAATTGAAACAGTAAAATCGATTGCACGCGCATTGGATTGCACGCTGGAAGATTTTGACGATTCACCCCGCGTGCGTACCTTGTCAACAGATGAATATGATTTGATTCAGCAGTATCGACTGTTAGATTCAGCAGGTCAAGAAGTAGTCCGATTTCTATTGACAAAGGAATTAGAGCGCCTGCAAAATCTTGGCGTGATTCCAACACCATGAGCAACCGTATCACAAGACGGAGAGGAATGTCTCGCATTTGTTGGGAAATAACGCTATGCGTTATACATGGTGTTCAAACATTATTTTTTAGTCGGACATCGTAGCAATTTCCGTTTTTAGATAATTTTCTTCTTTTGACGTTGTATCGTAATAGGACAGCAGATTTCAGTCGGACGCAAAATGTCCGACTGAAATTATAAGAGGCGGCAGCCAAACTTATGCAGTGTGCATAGGTCTGGCCGCCGCCGTTTAAATTGTTTTAACGCCTGTTAAAACGCGATACTCCGATATTTAAGCGTTTATATAAAGGACTTTTTAAACGCCGTTTAAACGCTTTTCAAACGCCCCGCGCCCGCCGCGCTATCCAGCCGCCGATTCGCCGTTTTACCCCCCAAAATGGGCAAAAAAATTTTGCAAGCCTGCATCCCGCCAACTTGCAAAATTTCGCGTTCAATTCCGTTTAACCCTCATTAAAAACCGCGCTCTCGCGTCCTTTCCCGCCTTTTTCCACCTTTTTGCGCTCAATCTTCCCACCCCGCCCGCATTTCTCACTCTTCAAGAAAACTCACACCGGATTTTCTATGCGACCTCTTGCGCATATTCAGATTCTTCTAGCGGAATTGTAGAATCACTTGCAGGCTGTGCACTTTCGGGCGTTGCAATTTCTTCCACATTTTCACTATCCTCATACAGGGCACTTTCTTCCGGAGAAGTTTCTTCACTGGCAGTTTCTTGTTCTTCCGTGGATGCTATAGTAACTGGAATATCATGTTCCTCTGCATCAACATCCGATTCCGAACTTTGAATCGCTGCGTCACTTACCTTCAGCAGTCTTACTGCATCAATGTGTACAGTTGTTCCGCCAGAAGATTTGACATAGAATCCAACATTGATTGTTCCATTCGTTACAAGCACATTTGAAATCTGCACATGATGCCAACCACTTCCTGTCTGCGGCATATCCTGATAAATCGCATCACCACCATAATCTACAATCTCCAAGCGCCCTATCGTTGGAGCAGTGTTAGACACTTTGACCCATGCATCAACATTGTAAGTTCCATTTGGCACAGAAACATTCTGGTGAATACTCTGCTCATAGGCACCGCTAGAATAGAAATATGCTCGTTTGTCGCCTGCAATGGGGGACTCCGGTGGATTCGTTCCAGATCCAGAATCTATACCATAGGCAGAGTTCTGACCATCAGGACACCATTCGTACCAGTTCGAATTCATCGATGTATTCCGTTCAAAGTCTCCATTGTCCAAGAGGTTTTTTGTGGGACTGGCTCCATCCTTCACTTTGATTTCCACTTTGTCTATATTGATGGATCCGGTGTTGCCATTATCCATCCGAAGAGAAATCTCGTTTCGGCCTTTCTGCAAGGCAAGATTTTCAGTATAATTTTGCCACTCGTTCCAGTTTCCACCTACACTTGTAAAATTAATAGTTTTTGCAAATGCCCCATTAACATAGAGATTCAAATTTTTTGTTTCCTGATTGCCATTTGCATATCGGAACGTAACCGGATAATCGGCCGTTGCGGGAATTTCCACATCGAATATGACTCGTGCATCAACATTCGTCAATGTATCCACAAATCCCGTCCCACTGTAGAACCAATGGTCTTGATTCGTCTTCGCGCTTCCCCACAGAGCAGCATTTTCAGCTTCTTCTACAATAAATAGGACCAGATAAAAAACATAGCATAAGCAATTAAAGTATGCAAAATCGTAATACCACTGACAACAAAATTAAACAAATAGAAGGAAACCGCCATGCTAATTGTAAAAGTCACCCAGAACTTCCAGTCTTTATACCGGCGCTCCATAAATGCATCCATGCACCAGATCATTCCTAATTCGTCCATTGCCACATAAAGTATGCTTAAACAATATTCCATCTGTTTTTGGCCCTCCATAAAGAATATCGCTGCTTAATTTCGGAATGGTTCTTTTCGCTCGACTTCAGCACAATGCCACCCTTTAGTCTTGTCTCGCCGTATTTAAGCGATTCTATATACTCCATGTTGACAAGATAGCTTTTTTGAATTCGCAAAAATCCCATAGGTTCCAGTTCCGCAGCCATTTTCGTCATACTCGCATAGAATCTGTGACAAACTCGGTCACTTTGGAGCAAATGCATCTGCATAATACGTTGTTCGGACTCAAGATATAAAATGTTATGTACCGGCACTTCAATATGCTCGGCATCAATAGAAAACGATACAGTCTGGTGATTTTTCTTGTATGCTTCCAGTGCATCCTCAAAGATTCGTTCGAAATTCTTATCCATCTCCGGCTTTAGCAGATACCGGAACGCGTTTACCTCATACCCTGCCGGTGCATACTCAATATAATTTGTGACAAAGATAATGATCGCATTCGGATTTTCGTTATGTAATTTTCTGGCCAGATCTATACCGTTATAGGGCTTCATATCAATATCAAAAAAGGCTATATCACACCGATTTAACGGACTTGCCAGACACTTTTTAACGTCGGTATATTTTACAACAGACACTGCCAGATGGTGCTGTACAGCGGAACGACTTACCATTTCGGCGATTTTTTCTGCGGCGAATCGTTCATCATCGCAAATTAAAATGTTCATACCTGTTCTCCTGTCGGCTAATTTCCATAGCTTGTTCGTTTCTTCCAACATAGCGTATCCCTCTGAGATAGTCAATGTAATTTCTGTAATATCGTATTTTAACAAAATAATACTACGACAATATAGAAATTGCAAACGGTAGACTATATATGTAAGGGGGAATATTCTATGGAGCGCTATCTTGGAGCCAAAATCAAGGAATTGCGTCAAAGTCGTAATTGGACGCAGGCATATCTGGCTGAACGGCTTAACAAATCTGTATCGACTGTCAGTGGCTATGAAAGCGATGCCCACCCCGTTCCCACCGATGTACTGATTAGTATCGCTGAGCTATTTGGTATTTCGTTAGACGCTTTACTTGGCCTCGAAAGGCCAACGGGCGTCTCCACGCAAGGGCTGTCAGCTTCGCAGATAAAAATTGTTGAGGAACTGATTCAGGAATTCCGTTCTCCCACAAGCAAGGGAAGCAATCTCGGCGAATCCAAAATGAACATTCTTCACGATATTCTTGAGGATTTTAGCAGAGGTTAGTGATATAAGGCGACGCTGAAAATGACTTCTGGCGGGCAATTTCCCCGTGAACATAGCACATAATAATATGAAAAGAGTTGCAAATCGTTTTGACGGTTTGCGACCCTTTTGCCGTTTTCATAGCAAAAAATCCGTCTTGTATGACACTTCCGTTGATTTTTTTCATTCTCAATGGTATGGTTATGGCAAATCAAAGCACGGCCTTTCCCAAATTAAAGTTTCTATGTGTATTTAAGCGTCGGTGCACAGGCGCTTGTAATTGTCCGAATACATGGAACTCTTGAAATACTGCCGAAACGTTGCGAATGTGAAAACTTTTTGGTATAATGAAGTTGTTCCAAAGAACCGCCATCCACATCTAAGGCTCAAGCATCGGCGAGCAGATGCTGAACATATCCGCCCCGAAACAAACCCGATACAAGTTTCTTTCAGAATGGAGGAATACATCATGAAGAAACTCAGCAAGCGTTTTCTCACCCTCGCAATTGCCTGTGTTATGGCCATGATGATGGCCGTACCGGCGTTTGCCGATTTTGACAACGGCACGACTCATACCTATCATATCAAGAACAACACAACTGTTTTGGCACTAAACTAAAATGGGCAGACATAGTTTGTGTCTGTCCATTTTAGAATACTTTGAGGGAAGTTGTTATGAATAAAAACAAATTTTTATATGTGGCAGCGCTCTTTGGAATGATGGTCTTGGTTTCCTGTTCATCGCATGACAGTGCCAAGAACGTCACTGTAACCTCTGAACAAAGCGGAGCAGAATCGCAAGCTGCATCGGACATTGTCTCCAAACCGCTGACACTTTTGCAAAGTAATGATGGCTGGTCTTACGGTGCCGCAGGCGCAAAGGGCTTTTATTTTGTGAGCGCAGCAGTCCGAAGTGACGATTCCACCTCGCTGATGTATTGCGATTACGACACCATGCAGCAGATTTTACTATGCTCCCAACCGAACTGTGCGCACAATACAGCCGCCTGTAACGGGTATCTTCCCTATTCGGCGGGCGGCATCGTGCCGGAAATTGTCGGTCAAAATCTGGTGCTGTTTTATCCGGGCAATGTTCATGCCGAAGAAAACGCAACCCTGCCGCGCATCGAAACGATGGGGTTAGACGGTTCCGACCGAACCGAAACGATCACCTTTGCAGCCAACCAAGAGTTTCTGCGCCCAATGGTCACAGACGGGGATTTTATTTATGCCTGTATGTGGGAAACCTCCGACAACTCAATGGAAAGCTTTCTGGTACGCATCGACCCAACTGCCGGAACCTGCGAAAAGATGTTTTCCATGGACAGCACATGGATCAAAGGCGTTGTAGGTGATAAACTGCTTTTGAAAAGCACGTCCGGCGACAACTCGGAATGGTTCACCTATGACCCGGTCACTGGGGAGCAAGCCGTTCTCTATACAGAATCTTCCAGCGTGTTGCAACCTGCCGTCGTTTACGGTCAAACGCTGGTTTATCAAAAGGGCGATCATTTTCATCTCCTTGACCTTTCCACTGGGCAAGACACCGAATTGGCGGGGTACACGGTGCCCGATCAGGCAGTCAGCTATGTGAACCTTTACTATGCCGACGATGGCAAACTACTATTTGAGCAATGCTCAAATGCTGGTGCAGACTCACAATATGCGGACGGATTTTATGTATTGGAAAGCGACAAGGAACCTTCCCCATGGACATTGACCTACTCGCTCTATGATAAAGATACCGCTTGCGCTGTCGTTGCAGCGAAAGATGCCGACACCTATCTCGTGGAAGCCGGAGTGCAAGATACTGCCGCTGTGCAGGCAGACGATGGTGCGTCTAAATACGTCTCGACCGGCGAGAGGCGCTATGCGCTGATTTCCAAAGCGGACTATTGGTCAGGAAATGCCAACTACCGCGATTTTGAAAAAATCGGCTGATACGCAAGCATACAAGATTTTCGCGGACAAGAACGGACGTCACTATGGACCAGATGCATGAAATCGATCTCAAACTGAACGATCTGCGCAAAACCTACCTGCTGCCCGCCCCGCTGCTGCACCGCCGCGGGCAGGGCAAACCGAAAACCAAGCAGGCTCTGGCCGGGGTGTCGCTCACCCTCGGCCCGGGCCTGTATGGCCTTTTGGGGCCGAACGGCGCGGGCAAAAGCACGCTGATCGGCATCATCACCGGCGGATTGGCCGCCGATTCGGGCGAGGTGCTGTGGTGCGGCCGCGCCGCGCACGGCATCGCGTTCCGCCGCGTGCTCGGCTATATGCCGCAGCAGCAAGGGTTATACGAAAGCTACACAGGCCGCCGCTTCCTCGCTTACATGGCAGCGCTGAAGGAAATCCCGCGCGCTGCCGTGCCCGGCGAGGTCGCGCGCGTGGCCGCAGCCGTCAACCTGACTGACGAGCTCGACAAGCGGCTTTCGGCGTACAGCGGCGGCATGAAGCAGCGCCTTTTGTTGGCCGCTGCCCTGCTGGGCGACCCCAAGCTGCTGATTTTGGACGAGCCGACCGCCGGCCTTGACCCCAAGGAGCGCGTGCGCCTGCGCGAGCTGCTGGCCGGCATGGCACAGGACCGCATCATTCTGGTGGCAACGCACGTTGTCTCGGACGTGGAAAGCGTGGCAACAAAAGTGATTTTGCTGCGTGCCGGGAAAATTGTGGATGCCGCCCCCGTGCCGGAGCTGATTGAAACCTACGCCCCGGGCGGTGGACTGGAGGACGTGTATCTGAACGTGTTCGGCGAGGGGGACGGCAAATGAGTCTGTTTTGGGCCGAGCTGCGCAAGGTGTGGGGCAACCGGCTGTTCCCGCTTTTGCTGGCCGTGCTGGCCGCCGCCAATCTGCTGCTGCTCTGGATGGGCACCCGCCCGACCGCGGGGCAGCCGTCCGCCGCGGTCTACCGCGCCGTCGGCGCGCAGCTCGACGGCCTGACAATGGAAGAAAAGGGTGCGTACCTGCACGGGAAATATACCGAGATTGAGAGCCTTGTCAAGATCGGCGGCTTCTACCGCGATATGGCCTACGCCGGCAGCAGCTACCTGCAAGCCTACCGCGACGAGAACGCTGCGATGTTCGACGCCTACGAGCAGGAATACAAGGACAAAAGCTATACACTGTTCACCGACGACCTGAACACCGAATATCGCCTGTTCAATCAGCTGCAAAACGAGTACGACACCGTGGCCGCCTACACCGATTTTCTGGACGGCGTGCAGACCAAGGCGACGCAGCTGGCGGGCATCTCGATTTTTCAAAACGACAAAACCGGCTACGACTTAAAGAACATCGAAGCCACGGCCAAGGTGTATGCGGGGCTGACTGCGACCGAGATCGACTACTACCCGCAAAAGGGCCTGTACACGGCGATCTCCTACGCCTTTACCGACCTGATTTTACTGGCCGCCATGCTGCTGTTGGCGCTGCTGCTTGTGCGGCAGGAGCGCGACAGCGGTCTGCTGGCTCTTGTGCGCAGCCTGCCGGGCGGGCGACTGCAAACGGCGTTGGCTAAATTAGCAGCGTTCGGCGTCAGCCTGTTGGCCGTGTTGGCGCTTTTGTACGGCGTGAATCTCGCCTACTGCGGTGCGAGCTTTGGTCTGGGCCCGCTGACGCGCACGATCCAGAGCGTGCCGGCCCTGATGCGCTGCACGATGCAGATCACGGTCGGGCGGTATCTGCTGCGATTTTTGTTGGCCAAATGGGTCGGGGCGTTCGTGATGGGCCTTTGGGTCATGTTGGCGGCGCTGACGGCGCGCCGCGCCGCCGCGGGCTGGATCGGCGCGTTGGCGCTGCCGTTGGCGATGTACGGCGTGCGCGCGGCTATTCCGGCCACGAGCCACCTCAACGTGGTTAAATACGCGAACCTCGTCAGCCTGCTGCAGACCAACGAACTGCTCGGCAACTATCGCAACCTGTTCTGGTTTGGCACACCGATCGGGCTGCCGCTGGTCGAGTGGACGGCGGCGGTGTTCTACGGAGCGCTGTTCGCTGCGGCGTTCTGCACGGTATTCGCCCGCGCACAGCTGCTGCCCGCCGCCAAGCGCGGCCTTGTGTTGGGGCTGACGCGCAGGACGAAAGCAACCTCTGTTATAAAGGAAGAAGGCCGCAAGCTGTTTGTGCTGAACGGCGCAGCGGTGTTCCTGGCAGCGTTCTTGGCGTTCGGCGTGTATCAGGGCGTGACGAGCGAGAGCTACATCGACGCCGACGAAATTTATTATGCCTACTACATGAAGCATATCTCCGGCCCGTGGACGGCAGAGAGCCGCGATTGGTTGACCGCGCAGGGCGAGGAGTTTGCCCCGATGCTGGCCGTGCAGCGGCGCGTGGCGCGCGGAGAGCTGAGCAACGAGGCAATGCTGGCCTACGGCGCACTGCAGCAGAAGTACAATATTTACCAGCAGGTCGTGCAAAACAATATCAACTACTACTTAAAGGAGCACCCCGGCGCGTGGCTGGTGTACGAGAGCGGCTACAAAAAGTTGTTCGGCTTCAGCGGTACCGCTGACGTGCAGGACACGCTGTGGGCCGGGCTACTGTGCGCACTGTGCTTCAGCGGTCTATTTGCGATGGAGCGTAAGGGTGGAATGGATGAAATTCTGGCATCTACTCCTTTAGGCCGGAAATACACCGTGAAAGCAAAGCTGCGGCAAAGCACAGCGGTTGCGGCAGTAATAGCTTTCGGAACGGTTTTGCCTCATCTATGGCAGGTTCTGCGCGACTATGGCCTCCCCTCTTTGCTGGGACCGGCAATGAGTATCTCCGACTTGCAGGCTGTACCCAAGTTTATAACCCTGTCGGATTTGCTGATTTTCTGGCTAATCTGTCGTTTCGCGGCCTGCCTCTGCATGAGCCGGATCACCTTATGGCTTGGACAGAAATTGGGGAATTTGCTGACTGCGCTTTTTATCAGTGCAGTTGCCTATTGCCTGCCCGCGCTGCTGAGCCTTTCCGGAATGAAAAATGGTATCGAGTGGCTGGGATTCTATCCTCTATTCCATGCTGCAGCGCTCTGGCAAAACCAAGGATATACCGCTGACGGTAAAAGCTATAATGCAATGTGGATTCCGATTTTTCTGGTATGCGCAGCATTCTTCCTCGCATGGGCGATTGGTCAGGCCCTTATTGATGACTATGACATGATAGGTGTTCCAGATGAAGTACTATAAAAATCTGTCCATCGATGAAAGCGATTTCTCCGTTCAAAGGCAAGGCTGCCGCATTCACCTGACGACCACAGAATATCAACTATTCATTACGCTGCTCGACCATTCCGGGCACATCTGCTCTCGAAACTTTCTGCTGGCATCTGCATGGAACATCACAGTGCCGATTCAAACGCGGACGGTCGATGTGCATATCGCAAAGCTGCGGAAGAAACTGGATTTATGCCCGGATGATTTGAAAACCGTAATGGGACGGGGGTATGCGCTTTCTGTATAAGAAATCTATAGAGCAAATCGCTCATTATGGGAGTCACATTATAATGAAAAGTATTGCATTGCATCTACACGGCTACCGTTGATCCACACGTCTGGATGCAAATGTTTTCTCGTGGCACATCCTATGTGGCCGACGTAGCCAATGGCCCGCCTGTATTACACTTGCTGAACGGCGGTGATGCAGACGCGGTAACAATGTGCATACCTAAATCGTTCGACATTTAACACAAAAATATTTTCGATTTTGGTTTACATTTGCAGATGATTTTTCTCTTTTCCCTTTCAGGAGGGGAAGAAGAAAATGAAATCATCTCTTTATACTTGCATTCAGGATATTCAAAATGGAGACCGTGAGCAGGCACTCGCTCTTTTGGAGAAGTTTTCTCCCCTGCTCAAGAAATATGCATTCTTCCTGCAATCAGAGGATGCATTGCAGGTTTTCCAATGTTTCTTACTAGCGTTCGCCAAAAATTTACAACTCAATGAGTTGACTATAAGCACAGACGGTGCTATCATTAGCTACATCAACAAGGCAATATATCATCATTATATCGCACTTTCTAAGGCAAAACGTCATCAGCTTCCCACTGTTTCGATTGAAAGCCAAACGGACTATGATCCTTTGCAGTTTGACACTGCATTCAGCGAATCCGATACATACAATAATCTCTTGCTGCTTGATCTTAAACGTGCGCTAAGTACCGAAGAGTATCATGTCATTTATGACCATTACTTCCGTCAATATAGCATCCAAGAAATCGCCGCAAGCGACAATAAGTCTCGACAGGCCATAAACAAATGTAAAAAGACCGCACTGGAGAAGTTACGTCATTATTGGGAAATCAAGCAATAATTATTAAGTATGTTGTTACCACGCTGCTGGCAGAAAAATCAAAGGAGGTATCTGTTATGAAGCATTCACTTTCTAAAGTTATTTTTCCAATCACCTTAAGCGCATTGCTTTTAGCCGGCTGTCAGTCAGTTTCCACATCTGTTTCATCATCCACCCCGTCTCACCCTTCCACCGTAACAACGCCAGTTCCTCCATCTCCTGCGTCGGAGGAATCAAGTCCTGCAGCAACAGACACCCCAGAACAATCCCCTATAGATACCGCAAAGGAATATTCGGATCTTTCTTTCCTAACAGCTGACCAACAAGAATTGTATCGGGTTGCTTATGATGCTAAAGATGGATTGTACGGTATGGGAGATAACCTTATGTATCTATGGGGCTATCGACCTGTTTTGGACGATAACGAAGCTGTCGTCTACATAGACGAAGACTATGTTTTATACGATGCTAATTTTTATGAATTTTCAAATCATATCCACCAAATTTTCACAGATAGTTTTCTTGCTAACTCCGACTATCCTGTAAAGTTTATTGATTACGATGGAGATGTTGCGGTCAACTACAGCCTCAAAAAAGATATCGTGTATGGTACAACCATTCAAGTTAATGAAGCCTTTCCCGACACGTATCGCTTGGTTTGCAGTTCAGAAAACAGCATTGATTTCACATTGATTTCCCACTATGATCGAAATGGATGGAATGGCCAAAATGATTCAATTGATGTTTACACTATCGAATATCCAATACGCATGATTAAATTGTCTGATGGTTGGCGTATTGATGAATTTCATACCACCATGTTCGGGTGACAAAATCAAGGGAGACTAGTCTCCCAGTCTCCCTCGATTCTTGTAGTTCTTCCTTTACATGAAGTTTGCCGTTATAGCAGCGCTTTTTGACGTCAATGTTTAGATGGTGCTTTGCGGATTTTGGTAATTCCCAAAGATGTACCGTTACAACTAAGATTCATGCCCGCTGCCAAAGATTTTCTCGTACCGTCTGCCGGATCAATAATGATGATATCTTCAAAACTGGAGCCGCTCGTATAATCAAATGCGAGCATCCAATGCCCCTTCCCACCGGGGCAATAGCAAATTGGCGGGATACCTGTATCAATGATAGATTTAATATATGCCACCGTTTCTGCATCCGTCGGGCGTTTTGCCACCTCCGTATCCAAAATAAAGCTCCAACCATTTTTCGTCAGCCATGTGTAACCTTTGTTGGAATTCCAGAGTTTGATGTTCCCATCGCTTGTGGTAACGTATCCATCAAAAGAGGTCACCGTATAATTTTCTCTGTCCCGATACGCCGCAGCCATAATGCCCGCCGTAACAGCACACCCATTGCCTTGGAACCAAGGTACCGGATGATTTTTCTGGCTCAGCCATACAGGGATAACAATTTTCCCGCTAGTGCTACCACCGCCGCTAGTCTGCGTAGTGCAAAGCTGCCATACCTGATTATCTGCACTAGATGCACTTTCCCACGTCAGAGAAGCACCGTTCGAATTGGATGCTGGAGTCAGGTACAGGTTGTGGTTGATCATCTTGATGCGGTACAGGTTTTTGGTTGCATCGACAGTCAGCAGATCAATCAGCGCATCTCTTTCGTTACCAGAAACCCGAAAGAAATCGCACACGCTGCCAGCCCCGCGGCCATAGATGTTCAGACCATACGCATTGTTGAGGTCAGAAAGCAGCTGGCATCCACCGCTAACCTGATGGATTTTAAGGCGTTGATCTGCTGCACCAGTTGCCGCATACAGCGTAGCTTTCTGGTGATCTGCAATGCTACCATTGCCATAGCGATTCAGCCAGAAACTGCTGTTGCCGCGATACGGACGAAAATAGTAAGATCGCTCAAAAGTGTAAGCCATTATTTTTTCACTCCTTCATTGAATTTTGTCCTTGCACCTCGTCAAGTGCTTTTGTGAACGTTCACTAAGTAAAGAGAATAGTGCATACATTTTGTAAACCTGTTATTGCCCATAAATCGAATATCTCGTATACTCCCGCCTTTTTCGGTTCACGTTCCTCGCCTTTATTTTGTTTCTTTCCTATGTTGTCCACTTTTGTCGATATCATTACACTATTGTAAAACGGAGGCTTTTCTAATGGATATTTCTCAAAATCATGTAAGTTACGATGAATCCCAGCATACGTTAACGGTAACAACATTCTATAATGAAAGAACCTTTTTAACCCTATGCTTTGAAAAAATACTGTTCCATAAAAGACCCCCTATTCCAGGCAGAACGAATGGATGTCGAGATTCCTATTACAATTTTTTGAAAATTGTGCTTTTTATATTACTTGGCTGTGAATCTCTGCGTTTTTTCATAAATCTGGCAAACGGTCAATTTGCCCCTCGATATCTGCTGATTGTAATCTTTTTGATTTTTCTTTTCTTCTGGGGCGGCGAAATTTTGATTGGTTTAGCCACACTACTTCTGTCACCGATATTTATTTCACCTCTCGTCAAAAACACACAGCCAGGACAAATCGTTCGCACGATACGAAACGCGTTTGCACTGCATCCCACCTATGAGCAAACAGTGACAATCACGCCAGACAGAATCAGCCCTGACATGATTTATCTTTCACCTGATAATGCAACCTCCATCGCTCACCCGGATTCATTTACACATTTCCAAGTGAAAAAGGATGACATTTTTTTAATCACGTATTATCCTCATTTCTCAAATAATAAGGTAAAACTCTATGTTCCTATTTTGCGTCAAAGTTACCATTTCACAAAGTCAATGTATACCCCGCATGATTGGGATGTACTTCTTTCTTCCTTCAACGCCCTTGGGTACTCCAACAGCTAGTGCATCCGCTTTTACATTCTAAAAACAGCCGCAAAACCCGATGTGATTTTGCGGCTGTTTTCTATTGTATGTAAAATTTATGTTGATATATTTAGGCGACTAGCACAAGGCCTTCCATGAATGTTCCTAATATTTTCAAAACCATCACAATCACTGCGCTTGCCGTAACAGCAACGACGACATCCCGAACTGTCTCCAGCACTTTCTCATCCAAAAGTGTACTCATTACAGCTAATGCCATCCCCAAAACTTCTTCTGATTTTTCAGAAAAGCCTTTTACCAAAACCGCCTCATTTAGTTCTTTAGCTTCACTTGGTGTATCAGCATTTTTTTCATACTTTGAACGGATTGTGATTGCTATCGTCTGTGAAAATGTCGTCGAAATATTATCCGTTATCTGAAGTTCGGGAATGCTTGTAGTCAAAGAGACTTTAACGCTCCCCTCTGCTGTGTTCGGCTCTATCGAAAGACTTGCTTCACCTTGCGAGATTGAAACGCTCATACCTTTAAACATGGTTGTAATCGTTTCTTTAATGTTGCTGCTTTCGTTCAACTTCTGATTTTTACTTAATGCTGCAGCAATTTTTTCTTCTCCAGATTCTTCCATCTTGCCATCTGTAATAGTAAAATTGTAGTCTCCATTACCAAGTTTCAACTCACTACCAACTGATACCGTATACTCAATTTTAATGTTTCCCGTATCTACAAGCGAATAAGTCCACTCTTTTCCGACTGTCACATTAGGAAGTGCATTTAGAATGGCAATGTCCTCTTGAAAATCGCAAATCTTCGATCTTACAGCATTTTCAGTCTTATCAGCATCACTCACATAGCCAACTTCAGCCAGTTGGGATACACCCATATCTTTGCCAGAAAACCCAACTTTATCAAACTCCACTCCATTTACTTTCGTAGAACCGAATTGGTCAAAAGCCCAGTTCTCCGGCATTTTATAGCCAAGATTTCCACTGAAAGCCGTAGACATATCTGCAACATAGCTAAATACTGCAAGACCATTTTCACTCACATATGCGCAGGTATTTCTCGTTCCATAAATACCAACTTGGTATTTTCGATCCTCATTAAAGGCATTGTTAATCATCGTGAAGTATGGAACGATGCTACTATGAATTTGGGTTTCCAACGGATCACAATCAACAGCGAAATATATCGTTGCTCCATTCGGAATTCCCAGTTCCGATGCAGCAAGGATTGCTGCTTTTGCATCAGCATAACCTCTCTTGGCCGTAAAATAGCTAATCAGCTGTCCACCATCTTGGTAAATTGGGATAATATTTAGCCTCGCTGTCAAGATGTTTTCTGCCTCGGATCTCGTGATTTTTTTACTTACACGCTTTCCTTCTTGAGTTTTTACCATTCCTGTCAAATATCGGCCAACATATTTGATTCCCATGTTTTTCAAATTTGTCAATACCGGCTTAGTTAAAATGGTTGCCGTGTCAAGTGCCGTACACAAACGGCTGGTGTCTCCGCAACTAGCCAGCAGACCTTTCATGACACGCGCATCAGCATACGTGGTTGTATTGCCCGGATATGCCATAAAAGTCTGAAATTTCTGCACTGCCTCCGAAACAGTTGCAGAATACACACCGTCAAAATCACCTGCATACATTGCGTTCACATACAATGCATACTGCAAAATTTTAGTGATATTAGCCTCATTTTTTCCTGTCTCTTTGCTGTCACCTGTAAACGGAAGCGTCGGAAACAGGCTGAATGTGGTTTGACCAAAAGAAGGTGCGGAATTTTCCACGCTGATTCCTTCTTCTTTCTGGATTGCGTAGATCAAGGCTTTGTTGGTCGCCCTCGAATAAATTCCATCGCAGGGATTAATCCCGCTATACTCACTGTATCCATTGTTCATCGCCTGTTGGATTTCACGAATACGTGCATCCCCTTTGCTGGACAAAACATAACTATCAGTGTTAAACACCGCTTTCATAAGCAACGGCGTTACAACGCCTGTCTGCGGCATTCCCATATCGGCTTGAATCTTTTTCACACCATTCGCAACATTCGCATTGAAAGAATCATAAATTGCAGTCGTCGAATAACCCTTGCAAAACATCGCATGGCAGAAAAGTGTCACCAATTTTTTGTTTCTTTCTGTGGTTGCCATCCCCGTCTGCATTGTAGGACATGCTGCCAACGTTTTTTCACCGAAATAGCCATACCCCTCATCATCCGTAGAGATATTAAGCAAAATCTTTTGCAGTGCTTTTACCAGTTCCATGCACAGGACAGTCCCCGCTTTTGCATCAATTTCGCAGGTGGACTGATAAAACTTGTGCAGGAAAATTTGTGCATCCAACTTTCTAATATCGTATGTGCTACGATATGGTGCCATATATTCAAAGGCCCATACTTGATATGCACTGTTTTCTGCTTCAGTTGCCCATACCACGTTACCATTGACCCGACCAACTAGATTCGTTCCGTTTACGTTCCCAAGCGCCGTCAAGAAATATGTGTTGCCATCATATTTCGTACCAACACGGATCTTGTAGTTTCCGTTGCCCACGCTTTCAAAAGCCAATGCCGAGTCTTGATCATTACTGGCAGTCTCTTTGTAAAGGTTCGCGTTAAATGTATTTGTATTGACGTTCAGAGAATAATACGCCCCGTTGGCATCCTTGATAATCGACGAAAGCTTAAGAACGCCTGTTGTCGTTTTTTGTACCCAAAAGACCTGACTCAGTTCAGCCGAAAGATCGTATTGATTGACATTTCGACTGTTGCCCACTTGATCAATACCCCATACATTGAGGTACTTGCCACTTCCAGTATTTTTAATCAAATAGATTCCATTTACTAACTCCGTACTCATTTTGTTGTCTCCTTTTTGTATTGGGTTTTATCTTGCTATCACTTTAGTCCATGATTTATCACATCCCCGCATCATTTTCTAAAAGGTTTCCCTTTATCTAGTAAGGAGAATCCTTTTCCCGAAATGTAAACTATAAAAGCATTTACATTTTTCTGCGGTAGAACTCTTTATAATATTGGGTGCCCATCAAAATTCAAATCGGAGGTATCAAATCATGTATTCTTTTTAGTTCTAATCCCATTGGCACACTTTGACTTCAATTATGAAAGGATTTTAATTATGGACATGGAGTCTATTGAAAAATACACCAGCGTCAGTGTTCTCACTGTCTTTGCGACCATTCGTGGTTGGATCGGCTGGCTCATCGTTCTTTACTGCGTTGCCATGTGTACGGACTGGCTGACAGGAACAATTCTGGCTATTAAAAACGCAGAGTGGAATTCTAGTAAAGCACGCGAAGGATTATGGCATAAATGCGGCTCTATCTTTTGTCTTGCTGTGGCTTTGTTAACTGATCTTTTACTTAGCCTTATTGTCAATAACATTCCCGGTATGCAGCTTACATTTCAGTATAAAGTTATGCTTTTCCCTCTGGTAACCGTTTGGTACATTTTGTCTGAGCTTGGCAGCATTCTTGAAAATGCAGCGGAAATGGGTGCTCCAATCCCCTCTTTTCTACGCCATGTGCTCGAAAAAGTTCAAGATTCATGTGAGAGTTCTGACAAACTTCAAAATTAAAGTTTGTTTCCCTTTTACAAATACTGCTTTTTCTTCTCTATATATACTGAACGTTCGGATGAGCGCTTGACGAAGCGCCTACTTTATCAAAATTATGGAGGTTTTAAGTCTATGAGTAATCTGCTGATGATTAACAAGCATGGCTCTAACATTCCCGTATACGACATCAACAATGATAGTCGTCAGATTGGTTATCTTAATAATCGTGAAGCATTCGTGCAGTATAGCACGAACGGTTCCAACCGGCTTTACATTTACTTTCTTGATGGCAGTGGCAATTTCACCAAGGGTGTTATTAAGGAAGATGCTGATTACAATCTTTCTTTTTACACTGAGTATCCCATCAAGAAAGAGTACATTGAACGGAATCAGTACATGCTTTTTAAAATGCGGAAGAGTATGCCTGTTTACTACTCTGATGGTCGCCGTTGGGGTACGGTAGCAGCCAATTGCTATGTTGCCACTGATCGGAATCTCTGCGGTTCCAGCCATCCTGACTGGGCCTACATCAAATATGTCCAGAGTAGTAGCGGCGACTGGGTCAATGTCGGTTATACATCTGACGGTTACGGCTTTGTTGATACTGGTATCCGAACCAATTCCTTGGCCTCTGGCATGGCTCTGTATGGTACATGGTAATTTTCCTATTTTTCTTTACCAACGTTCTTCTTCTAGGGGTACAGTTTTTTATAAATAATTTCTAGCACAAAAGAGCGCACACGGTTTGAGCTACTGTGTGCGCTTTTTATTATCTCTACTGTACTTAAATTAAATTTTTAGCACTTTTTTATTTATATTTGCATCCTTTTGCTTCTCTTTACGGATAAGTAATAAGCAGGTTCTGATGGAATCTAATTTTTCAGTAAATTCATCAAAAAGGAGTAAAATCATGAAAAAACTGTGCTCATTTTTTCTCTCCGCTCTTATCCTCGTCTGTATGGCTCTCCCAGTTTTTGCAACTTCCCCCTCTGAAGATTTGACTTCTTCCGAAGTTACCGAATGGGATCTCGGTAACAACATGGTGCTTGTTGCTGGTGAACCGACTGTTATTGAAACCACGGAAGATAATAGTTCCAATCGCGCAATATCTCCCCGGACAACACGCACCTATTCCTATCCGTTTTATATTAGGTTTGAGGGTGAATCTCGTAATAACATCATCTTTACCGCCACTGTCCGCACTTTTGGTACATCTGGTGACTGGATTTTTCTTGACAACGGCACCTATACTTATACTGTTAATAATAACCTGTTTTCTGTTCTTTTTTGGGAAAACACTTATGTTAACTCTAGCCGGACAATTCTCCAAGCCGCTTTTGGATATGACTATCTTGGTCAGAAAAACTATTCTCCGGCAATTCGATTCACCGTTGACACAAAAGACGGTACTGTTGCTTACCGTATGATGGCATAATTTTCTGTTCCATCTGTACCTGCTTGTTTATTCTTTCTAAAATGCACTTACGTTTCTTTTCTTTACCTAGCAATATCAGTTTCTCTTAAGATACACAAATGCCCATCGGCTTTTTGAACCGATGGGCATTTGTGTATCTTATGGCTTTGTTTATAATAGCGTTAGTATCTCAATTTCTCCAAGTGTAGACCTCTGTATCAACCGTGCCGGCGCTAAGAGACGAGGAAGTAATCACGCGGTTGTCACCGCTCTCCCACGTAACGTTTCCGTTCGCGTCCTTTTTGATGAACTTGAACTGGATTTCCGTTCCTGCCGGAACACTGACCGGGAGGAACCATTCGGGATAATTGGGATTCAGCAGCGCTTCTGTGCATTTATCCGGATCCCAACTACCCAACTCCGGCACATTACCTACAATGTAAATGTTTTCACCGTAGCTGGTTTCAGCTTTTACATGGAAAATGACTTGGTTCTGGTCACCAGACAAGACATTATAGGTAAACGAATTGCTGACAGCATCTCCCTTCGTAACCGTAATATCATTGTATCCTGCAACTGCATTATCGGGAACATACGTCACGATTTCATTTGCGGTGTTGCTTTCAACCGTTGCTTAGGTCAGTTTACAAGGAACTACACGCAGACCACGAAACGGGGGCTGCTGACAACAAATAAAGGCTGAATATCAAGCACCGGGGAAGTGCGAGATATTCAGCCTGTTTTGTTGTCCGGGGTTTCCAAAGGGGCTTTCCCTTTGGCACACGACTTTGCTTGCAAAGTGTAGTGTGTTATACGCTCTGTCGGCGTTGCTGCGAAAATGCGGTTGCCGCTGGGGAGAGCAAACACATTTGAAGCGGCAGGAAAACAGGGCTGTGATTGCATGGCGTGGAGCCGCAAGCGCAGGACTGGTTTCATCAGCAGACAGGGGTATATGAAAGCCCTCGTCCCACGCCGGACTTCGGGACAAAATGTCCTGAACTTGTGGACACACTCACGACAAGGCAGACGGATTTTCCTCTCAAAATTGAAATGGGCGGGAAGCCATTTTAGGGCTTTCCCGCCTTGATTACCCTTTAGCAAAGACGGGCGGGGCTGTCAACGGCGGCGCATGAAATGCGCCGTTCATCTTGACCGTTGACTGGCTCGACTGGCTTTGCTATCTCCCCAACAAGTTATTGTTTGTTGTTTTCCCAATTATCTAAACGGGCTTGCATAGTTTCTCGCCATTCTTCACTTGGACAAGCAGTAATCAATTTTCGATACTCTTCACTTGATGGTGCTTCTATCAAATAAGACTCTACCAATTTTAGCAAATCCCACTCTACTCCATACATTCCACCTTCGGGGAAAATGTCAATCAATACGCCTACTTCTTCTCTTGTCAATGGCGTTTTTACATTGGAGAGCAATTCGTCATACATGTTGATGGTTTCTACTGTAGGGTCATCTTTCACTGCGTCTGGCATTTGACCGAGAAGTTTCAATTTTATAATTGCCTCCTGCACCTTTACTCCCTCCAATTTCTCGTTCTCTATTTTCTCCCCCGCTGTGGGTTTGGATTTTTCAGCAAGTCCGACTTCTGTGCAATCTTTT